>JGI20166J26741_11793918_pt1 | contig 10214 bp, 7 predicted proteins | sample TergutCu122P5_FD_26741 | JGI IMG/M metagenome (IMG submission 26741) | reverse complement strand
TTATCTCCGTAACCGTTCAACTATGGATATAGGTGTTTTGGGTTATATCGGTATAGTTTAACATAAGGAACACTCTCCCGAAGTTTGGTCCGTTCCTCCTATGACACCCTGTATACACGACGTTAGCATTTCTGGCTTAGTAGGAGCTCCATATATATAAATGACATTAGTAGCCTAAGGGTTAATGCACACCTTTCATATTCATGTCGAGCAGAACATGTGAGGACAATATCACAGATTAACATTAACTCATACACTGTGGGTTGCAGCTCCAAATTGGATATGTGAAAGGAAACATCTGCTGTAAAGTTAATACTGCACTTACACTTAGTGGTGTTGCCAATGATGAACAACCTGTGTTTCACATGTAAGTGTCAAAAAGTATGAGCAGGGTATTCAGAAAATGTATGAACATTGCAGGTGGAGTGTGGGTATGTATATCTAAATTCCCTGTGGTGTAGTGTAGTGTATGATCAGAGATTATACAGGAAACATTTTGTGTGTGTTTAGCTCTCATTTTTGCAGTCCAAACTTTCATGGTTTTCTTATATGTGGTCAGTTATTGTATTTACTAGAATGGTGTTTATCAAACTATTTTCTGCAGAACCATACGATAATGCAAAAAACAACAGTAGTGACCCATCATGAAATTAGGAGCTTTAAGGCCCTTCTCACCACAGTCTGCTGCAACTTTTTCATTGGTTATACGTTAGTGAGTTATTTTGACCATTTTATTCTTTGGTTCTTTTGGCACCTCATTTACTCTGGCATTCTGTTATGTGGAATTCATACATATGTTATGAGATGGCATAGCCACATCAAGTATTTGATATTCAACATTTTGTTCTCCATATATTGTGTACACATTTCCCATGTTGTTCAATTTTTATAAAACAGTTTGTAGCAGTGTGTGATCATTTCGTGACATATTTGCACATCTGTAATTTCAGGTTGCAAAGTAAGCCCTGAAGCATATGGTCACTTCACCCACATGTTGACTGCATTAGCAGGTGGCCGTGTGATCCTCTCTTTGGAAGGAGGCTACAATGTTACTTCCATCTCCCATGCCATGACCATGTGTACCAAGAGTCTACTAGGTGACCCCCTACCCCCTCTGGCCCTTCATCGTGCATCCTGTCCCAGTGCTGTCACGTCAATTAAGAATGTAATTCGAACACAAGCCAGGTACTGGTCAGCACTCTGCTTTCAGGTGGCATTGCCCCAAGAGAGAGTTCTAAAGACAGAGCCACTGGAAGGTAAATCAGAAGTAGTATTGAATTTGAGTGGTTCACAACCACAAGAAGACAAGGATGGAGCACAAATCAAGTTTGGTAATAAAGAAGAAACTGAGAAAGAGAGGAACGTTTCTCCTAGTTTTAGAGAAGGGTATGATAATGTCACATCATCTAATGACTTGTGCCACAAATTAAGTGAATCTCTCAGTAAACTCTGTTTAGAAGAGAAACAGATGGATCCTCTTTGTTCAGACATCAGCCCAAGTCCTGTGGAACTCTCAAGATACTCTAGCCCCATAAGTTTATCCACTGACATAGAGAGTCAGTGCTGCTCGAAATCAAGTTCTAGTAATTTCAAAGAATCATCATCTGATGATATGCCTGTTGATAAAGAATCACAAATTTTCACATTAACACAGGCCTGTAGCATTTCCCCCATTAAATATAATTCACCTACAAAGCTGAGCTTTTCAGATGATGGATATAAATCAGAAGAACAATCTGATGTTACATTCCATGAAGGGACTGTGATCTCACCAGCAGTTATAACAGAAAATGGCACAGTGAATGCAGCTGATGGTGAAAATACAAACAGAAATGACTGTACATGTGGACATCAGGAGGGCCAAAGTACAGACACAAGTGAAGGTGCAAGTAGCGGACCCAGTCACACTCAAGGTCAACAGACACTAACCAACTATCTTTCTGAAAACATGCAAGTAAGTTTTCTTTCTTCACTCTATATGGAGCACCCTGAACTGTCTGTATTCTTTAAAATGAACCATAAATACTAGTTACTCTCTTCTATCCACTGTTAACATTTATTCAGAACTCATTGAACATGATGGCTCATCACTGTGTTCACAGTTGCGCAGTGTACCGAGTAACATTACTGCCTTTTCCATGCAGTCAGCCATTAGCAGTCTGTATATTTCAGCAGCATGGGACAGTACCTAACCGCCTGTTTGTTGGATGCAGATGCTGTTAGCTGGAGAGATGTTTGCTGTGGTACCATTGTCCAACTGCCCACATCTTGTTAGAGTTCAGCACATTCCAGAGTGTGGAATAGACTGTAAGAGTCCGTGCACAGAATGTGGCTCTGTGCAGGAAAACTGGGTGTGCCTGGTGTGTTACTCAGTGAGTATGCAAACATTATAGCAATTCTGCTATCAGGGAATGTCAGTTTATTTCAAGGTACCAGAAAGTCAGAAATATTCACAATGCCTGCAGGTACACTGTGGCCGCTACATCAATGGACACATGATGCTACATGCCCATAGTGCATCGCACCCTTTGACTCTAAGCTTTTCTGACCTCTCAGTCTGGTGCTATGTCTGTGAAGCATACATTGACAACCAGGTAAGTTGCACTGTATTGGCACTAGAGCAAAGTAAAAAGTCTCACAACAGTTCAAAAGACTGTAATGAAATTTTTTGGGAAGTCTACACTAAATACCAGTCTCATTTCAGTGAGATGCCTACTTTATGTGAAGCTCAACTTAAAACCTTATCAAATTTCTTAACAGTGGGACAGAAGACATAAAATACAGTTATCATTAAGATCTGTTAACTTTATCTGAAACATTTTGCTGTATTTAGCATGTTTGATGAAATACAAGGAAAATTAATTAATTCTATGCAATGTAGTGTGCGAACTGCTTATTTGCTATCACGATTCTATACATATCTGCAAAGTAAACATAATGGTCACTGTCAACTGCAAAACTGTAAAGAACACACTTGCACATTTGTGATCTGTGAAATACGTCACACTTCATTTATATAATTCAGGAATTGTATACACTGCAGTTTGATGTATGTTTTTCAGGAAAGACTTGTATCTTATATCAGTGAGAAGACTTAATCTGTTTTTTTTTGTCACTTTAGTCTGTAACATGTGCTCTGTGTGTGACAGATTCTTTATGCAGCTAAGAATGCTGTTCATAGAAGCAAATTTGGAGAAGATATGCCTTGGTCATATGGTGATACAAATCCTACATTTCCAGTGTGACTGTGGAGGGAAGAGTTTTATATTGTACAATAAAGACTTTTTTAACATTTAAATTACTGTTTTCACAGTTTTTATATCAAGAGGAATATAACTGTTAGCTTCCTTGCTGTTAGATCCTAATGCACAAATAATGAAGTGAATGCAACTTGTGTAACCACTGTATGTCTCCAGTACCTTCAGCCTTGTAAAACTATTTTTTTTTTAATACATTAAGCTGTAAAAATAATCACTCTCTAATACTTCAAGATGCAGGCATAGTGATGTGTTATGTATTTTAATTATAATTATGAAGAATGTTTTGAAATACCATTATTTACATTACTCACAGAAAGATGTACATTATTAATGTGTGATTATGTTCAAAATACTTTATTGTAATGAGCAATGTGTGACTTTATAACTTCTAATGTATTTCTTTGATGCAGATAGGGTTTTAAGTATGAAACTGCTGACATCACATACTACTTTAAATAAAAATGCAGTTCACTCTTAATAGAAAGTGCTTTGTCTTATGGATGGGAGGGGCAGCACTGTAACTGGATAAATTTGTGCAAAATAACAAATTCCATTGTAATATTCCTGAGTAAAGTAGCTGGCTACTTATTCAGTTGGTAGTGATATTTCTGAACTGTTAGGTTCAATCACTGTATTCACAACAGTCTGTTGTCTCTATTCAGAGGCAGGCCACATCAACAAAATTTGATTTTCTAACACCCATTTTAATATTGTACTTTCAAGTGGCTTTCACTGTGTATGTCCTGTCCATCTCATCCTTCTGTATTTCAACAAATGTCAGATGAATAGTGGGAATTATTTTTATTCCATTCTTAATTTTTAGATGATACATATGAAATATGAGACTCACTTCACATTTAATTTAATGCACTTTTGATGAGGTTCACAAACTTAACTAAATCATCTGTTACAATGTGACAGTATACAACTTTCACAACAACCCACATTTCAGTTCTGTGTCTCAATGCAACAACTGCAACATCTTGCTGCTGTATCCAAACAACCTTCACAAATTTTACAGCAGTTGGAACAGCAGGACCATACCTTTAAATCAGGAATCATTAAATGGAATTCTAATGTATATCTTTGACAGTGCATATTGCCACAGGTTAATACATATTCTGAAGCTCACTTTATCAGTTGTGTTATGAAAAAATAGTAACAGCTTCGCATCACAGCTCCCTGTATGCAATAGCTCTGAGTTAATGGCTCCCATTCACCTGTAAGTCACTGTTAAAATATGCTGTACTTGTTTGAATTCTTCCCTAATCTGAAACTGTTACTGAGTTTTCGGACCTTGAGGACTACCTCTATTAATGATGCCAAGAGCCCAAAGGACAAAAATATTACAAAATGTGACACAATTTAATGTAATTTTTACACTCTCAATCTAAAAGTAAACCATCAGAAGATCGTACTGTTCAGTTGAGTGACAAAAGAACATAATGCAATACACTACCTGTATCAACAACTCCGTAAATAGCTGTAACTTTTAACACACATCTGCGGCAAGAAAATCCACAGATTCACAATGTTTCCTATTTCCTCAACTCATTTTCAGTGAAAATAAATAAATATAAACCTCATGTCTGTGGGTGCAAGACAGAATGGGAAAACCACCATCTTAGTTAAATCCCATTATTCTACCAAAATTAATATGTAACTCACAACAGTAAATTGGCAGCAGAACTTACATATTGCTGTTTTCCTCTAGCTGTACATTTCACCCACGACAATCTCATGAGCTACAGGACATCATCAGATAACAACATATGTAAGTTGTGCTGCTGTGAATTACACACTCCTTAAAAAAAAGTATTAAAGTATGGTTACCAGGGTGGGAAATTCAAAAACCCCCGATTTCTGAAATGAACTGGCAGAGGATAATGAATTTTATATCTGTTACTTTATTGCACCAAACAATCCTTATCAAATTATATTAAAATATGAGGTCATGAAATTGTTACCCGTGATCAAAATTTACAAGAACCCAAATTTGTTTAAACCAAAGTGGTGATATTTAATAATCTTGTAATTGTAACAGGGTTCTTTTCTGGTTTGGACAAGTTACATTAGCTTCATTACCCATCCTGTAATCCACACAATGTATCTTTCATCTACAGTAAAGAATACGTTGAAGGAACAAATATTTTGTAGTGTGCATTACTCTATATTTGGTACATGGTACAAAATGAAACAAATCAATGCAGTATACACACATTCTCCTGCAATGCAAAACCACAGATAAATGCTTCAGCACTAATTTTAATTCCTGAAATGAGAATCAAATACAACAGAATTCTCACTTCCAAGTATTTCCATTTCTGTGTCAGCCGAAATTACTTGTTACTGTACTGTGAATGATAAAAATTTAATTGGTTTTTAGTTCTTGCAATAAACAAAGAAATGAACATTCATAAATTGTAACAAATATTAAGCCACCAGAGTGCCAATACAAAGTAACTAATTAATAAAAATAAGCAATGAAAATGAGATGGTCAGTCAGTTCCAAATGTAAAATGAGCACTGTCAGCTGTGATGCACTTATTCTTTCATCGATTCCTCCGTTGGTTGTGCAGTTTTGGTTCCTCCTTCTTTATCTTTCTTCTTTGAGCCTGAGACAATATCATCAATCCTCAACAGCAAGATAGCTGTTTCAACAGCTGTCTTGTATATCTGAAGCTTAACTGACAATGGTTCCCAGATGCCAAGGGTACACATGTCTGCAAGTTCACCAGTTTCACCATTGATTCCCCAGGTGTCTCCACCAGTGGCATGTTTAGCTCGTAATGCTGTCAGTGTACGAATTGTGTTTGTGCCACAATTCTGGGCTAGAGTACGGGGAATGATCTCCAAAGCTTCAGCAACAGCACGGTAAGGCCACTGCCCAACACCCTGTACTAGTTTGCTCTTCTCAGCCAAAATCTGTGCCACAGCCATCTCGACAGCTCCTCCTCCAGGCACCAGTTTGGGTTCTACTAGAATGTTCCTAGCAACATGCAGAGCATCTTGGAGGTTTCTTTCAATTTCATTGAGAACATCCTTGCTGGCACCACGTAGAAGAATTGTGCAAGCCTTGGGGTTTTTACACTCTGTGATGAAGCAGAAATACTCATCACCAATCTTCTTTATTTCAAACAGTCCAGCTCCAGTACCCACATCCTCCTCTCTCAGCTCCTCGGTACGGTTCACAACAGTTGCTCCACACGCCCGTGCAATACGGTTGTTGTCTGTTTTGCGGACGCGGCGTATAGCAGTAATGCCTGCTTTTAAAAGAAAGTGTTGTGCCAAATCTGAAATACCTTTCTCTGTGAAGACTACATCTGGTTTCATTGCAATCACTTCCTCACAGACTTTCTGAATGTGTTCTTCTTCCAACTGCAAAATACGAGTGAAGTCTGATTCTTTCAAAATTTCAATATTTGTCTGACTCTCACCCTTCTTATATTCCAAGCTGCAATCCAGAAGCACGATACGTGGGTTTTCAATGTAACGCCTCATCTTTGGATGAGTTACATCCTTGTTCAGCATCACGCCTCGCAGCACAGTTGATTCTTCAATACTGCCTCCTGGTATCTTTTCCACCTTGGCATACCTCTTAATGTCTATTTCACGACGGCCATTTTCCTCCAGCATCACAGTGTGAACAGCATCCAAAGCGATCGTACATGCCAGATCAGACCACCGTCCAATAAACTTCGTTCCCACACAAGACTTAATCACTTCCAGCAGTTTTGGACGGTCATTTGGATCCAAAGCAATGCTAATGTTATCTTGCAAAAGAGAGATTGCGTCCTCCAAAGCCTGGCGGTAAGCTCTTATTATGACAGTCGGGTGCATCTGTTGGGCTAAAAATTGCTCTGCAACGCCCAACATTTCACCAGCTAATACTATTACAGATGTTGTTCCATCCCCTACTTCCTCATCCTGGGTTCGAGCAATTTCAATCATTGACTTGCCCGCCGGATGCTGAACAGTAATTTCACGAAGAATTGCATTTCCATCATTTGTCATTACAATACCACCCATAGGATCCATCAACATTTTCAGCATGGCCTGCGGCCCGAGGCACGTTCGGATTACATCTGCGATAGCTTTTCCAGCTGCTACGTTTTCCAATTGTACTTTCTTACCTGCATCACGCTTTGTGTTCTGACTAAGAACTAAAATTGGTGCTGCTCCTCCGCCAAACATAATTTCAGGAGGTTTAATCCAGATATCAGACAACAAATATACCAAACTCACACCTGCGCTTTCGCGATGACGAATTATGAGCCGCGAATGTTCTTGCAGTGTAGCCACAATCATTCATTAGAATTACTTTCCAAGTCCGAAATTTCTTTCGTACGTAATACATGTTGCTGAAATTTTCTGAGTAAGAATTAAACAGTATTATTAAGCTAGGGAATGAGTTTTAATTCATAATTATTACGAAAAGTGTTATAAAAGTCAGTATTTGTTTATGTGAGTGTTAATGATGGAAATGTTCTCCCTATCGCTTACATTGATTATATACAGTTGTAGAACAGGTACTAGTTTACGTTGGCTCTCCGGTTCTCCTTAATAATTCATATCCGTCTTGTGTGTCTACTCAACGATCTGAATATAGAATAGGGCAGAAATGCCAGTCGAAGATACGGTGGAGTGAAGGACAGTAGTTTTGTCTGTGTGTATTTGAATATATGTTTGTGTGACATTTTATAGATAAAATGCCAAATTTTTATAAGGTTGAAATCAACAGAACGGAATGGGAAGTTCCACAGCGGTATCAAATGCTAACCCCAGTTGGTTCCGGGGCTTATGGCCAAGTTTGGTGAGTAATCCTCCATTTCTTAAAGCGTCTGGAAGTATGTGTGTATATTGACCTTTTAGTAATCATTATCATTAAAAAATGCAGTATTTTGCATACATTGTATTTCTTAAGATTGTTAGAATGTACAGCATTAACAGATTGGTTCGGTCTAGTCCACTTTAGGAGATCCTTTTCAAATTCATTCACAAGTTCCCCGCACACAATATTTTATAGACATTTTATCACCAATGTTCCGTGTAACACTTAAATTAAGGCGCTATCCAAAGCTGGGCTGCTTCCAGTTTCGAGCGTCATTTGCAGCAAGGGAAGTGCACATGTTAGAGAAATATTGGGAGTCTGACTTCTGTATTATTTTGTTTGCCATCAAGATGACTCGAAGTCAGTATGTACGTGGAAGGACCTGCAATCTGCTATCTCCCCTAGGTTTTCCCGGGTTTGCTTTGTCTTCAAGTAACTGCTTCTATGGTCTGAAGCTCCAGGTTGTTACTCCACTTTCCATAAAGCCCCCCGCATTTAAATTCAGCCCTTTGCTGTGGCAGCAAACAGATTGTTTTTCAAAATGGTATGTTTCACCTGTAATCTTAAATTGAAATTCTGTAGCCATTGTGTGAATCCAGCATTTCACACCACCCTTGACATTTTATCTTTCATGCTGTTCTGGTCTGAAGGACAAACAGGTGAAGCCTTGAGAGCCTGTCCTCCTTCCACTGCCCCCCCACCCCACTTTCAGATGTCAAGGGTATAAATATTTTGTGTAGGTTAATATACATATTATATGCCTTCTACTAACCTTATCATTCTTGAGTGTTTCAAAGGTACCTGGCATTACATTCTTATTGCACGTATGATTTTGAAGACTACTTTGCCATTACATCATTAGTGTTGCGTGTATGTCAATTTATAACAGCAGATCTAAGTCTGTATGAAGTGTAATGTTACCTGAACAGTCCTGTTCCTTTTCAGTTTCATTAGCATGTGAAATTTTTGTCACCATGCTAATTATGGAAGTTGTCTGGTATCACAGGAAGTTGTTATTGTTGTTCTTTCATGTTGTGTTCTGTTACTTTTACATGAATTGCAGACTGTGATTAAAATTAACTTTTACCTATTCATGTCAAGATGTTGAATAGAGCTTTACATATTTTAATCTATGGCATGTATTTTGGCCTCTGTCCATTCCATTGCTTGTTGTGTTATGTTCTGAGACCATTATCTGGGGCTCCCTGTGGGTATTTTTGTTGTTTCTCATACCCGCAGTATTTAGAATATTTTTCATTGTTATCCTGTGCACATGTCTGAATCTCTAAGATGTAAATTAATTTTATTTCTTTTGGCAGTGTAATATGAGAAATTGCTCGTACTGTTAATCGTCTCTAGGCAGGCTGGTCAGAAAATAAGTTTACATGATCTGTAATTTTGTTACCAGAGTAGCTATACTGATTGCAATATCATGTGAGTTATCATCGGTTTACAGGACAGAAGCAGAATTTTGCAGCCATAAATTTATAGATGATTGCAAGGTGAAAACAGTTGTAACACAGTGGCTGATAACACAGGACATAAGATTTCAGGCAGCAGGAAATAGAAAAGCTGATCCCACAATGTGATGAATGTCTTAGTTTCGGTAGGGTCTGTGTGGAAATAATAGTGGGGTAACATTAGCTTTAAATTTGAACTCTTCTTTTTAAAGTTGAAAATAACAAACCAAAAATACAGAATGTGCATTTAAGCTATTTTCTGACCAACCCTCAAGGTATTATCTTTTTTTTATTTATTTATTTGTAATTGACAGAGGTGTTTAATGTTGACATGCAGGAACATAATAACTTTACAACTTAAATTTTCTGAGATGGAAATGAAATGTTTTGTAAGATAGAGGTGGGACCATTACTAGTGATTCAAATTTCATATGGTGGTTACTAGTGATTCAAATTTCGTATGGTGAAAATCCTCAGGTTGCTTGAACTTGAGTGTGTGTGTGTGTGTGTTTTTGTGTAAATATGTGTGCATATGTGTTGTGAGATCAATCACCATACTACATTTGAAGTTCTCATGCAAGGGACTGTGAATATTACTGTCTACTGAGATGTGATATATATATATATATATATATATATATATATATATATATTTTTTTGGGG
>JGI20166J26741_11793807_pt1 | contig 10214 bp, 5 predicted proteins | sample TergutCu122P5_FD_26741 | JGI IMG/M metagenome (IMG submission 26741) | reverse complement strand
CTACCTATTGATATGCTCCTTTCTGTCGTGTCTGTCTTGGTTGTTGCGCAGTCGAGTTCGGAAGTTCCGGAGGGACTTATGAATAACCCTGTATATATATGTATACTTTAGGAGCATATCTTAGGCAGTATAACTTATCGAACCGGTAGTTGGTTTATAAAATTGGGTTTGTAAAACCAGCTTGAGTCGTATCGATGAATATCCAGTAAGAACTTGTAGAATTTTGCGCGATTTCAGGCTTCCACCGCGAAGTAGATGAGAACTGCGCTCTTCTGGGTTATTACGCAGCGTGTAGTGGTAATTTCTTACTGACGTTTCGGGACAACCTCTCGGTCCCATTTTGACCCTAGACGATGGGACCGATAGGTTGTCCCGAAAAGTCGGTAAGAAATTACCACTAGTCGCTGCGTCTTGACCCTTAGAAGATGGGACCGATAGGTTGTCCTGAAACGTCGGTAAAAAAATTACCACTACTCGCTGCGTAATAACCCAGAAAATGCAGTTCTTGTAGCACTAATATTAACAGGGAAGATGAAATACACATTTGCATTGGAAAAACTGTATAGGTTAACTATACAGTGAACTATGCAACGCAACGGAATGCATCACATGAATATACACTCGTACTGTCAAGAGACGGCAGACTAGACGTTTCGTTATTTGTAGCGACGTTAAGCATGGCGAACAGGAATTTTAGTTAGTTAAAAGGAAATGTCTGAAACTTGAATCACAAGAGGAAATCCATTATTACTAAGCAGACATAAAATAAAAGATTATCTCTATTTCACTTTATCTGGCAAAGCACAAGATCCACTCCCATACTTTCAAAGATATAATTACATTTACTCACTAAATTCCCCAAAGTCATTGTCGGGAAGGAAGGTCCAGTTCGTTCTGAAACAAACAAATTACAAACACAATAAATTAAGTGATATTTGCTGTTCTGCGGCCTGTGACTGTGACGATATCCGCCTTCTTACACCTCACACCGTGCAGACTGATATTTACAAGCCTTCGGGAGGAATATTTTTCTTCCAATACTTCATATCGACCCCAGCGATGGACGTAGCCGGCACCAGTGGCCGCGCGGTCTAAAGCGTGGGACTGCGGCCGCTCTTCTGCTGAGATTGTGGGTTCGAATCCCACCGGAGGCATGGATGTCTGTCTGTTGTGAGTGTTGTGTATTGTCAGGTAGAGGTCTCTGCGACAAGCTGATCACTCATCTAGAGAAGTACTACCGACTACTGTGGTGTGTCGTTGAGTGTGATCTAGAAACCTCGTGAATGAGGAGGCCCTGGCACACTGTGGGTCGTTGCACCAAATAAAAAAAGAAGATGGACGTAGCAGTTTCTTCAGAGTTATCAGTTTGTATGTACCACACTGCAAGGCGTTACGTCCCAGAAGATGGTTATATTCACTGCGCATCCAATCTATTTTCTGCAGAACTAATAAAATCAGATAAAAGTGACTCTACCTTTCAATATACTCGTATACAAAAACACACAATTCATAAAAGACAGCGCACGCAGTATTACAGCAAGAACAGCCTCGCCACTGTGACCTAAGTTACTGTGCTAGAAGCCCAACATAATTTGAAATGGATATTCATATTTCTCTGTTAATTACCAAGACAACTAGCAGGGTTCCAGTCCATATACTGAGATACGTTAAAAAAACACTTCCGTTTAAAACGCAAAACACTGTGCTAACACAGAATGGAGGCAACATTTCATATCTGTGATCACTTCAGACGTAACATTTTGAATCTTCGTAAACTAGTACTTCAAAATTGTGTATAATTTAACTCAAAAGAATGTATTATAATGAAAATAAGAATAGAGATAAAATAAGAGTAGCTGCTTGTTTTCATGTTTTTTTCTTTAATATATATGGCGACTTGTACAACTTATACCTAATTACATAAAGAATACCAACATAACAATCACACAGACTCAAGTCACCGTAACCAAAGCACATGAAAAGAACACACGGAAAGTAATCTCACCTAGTTTAGGTTTGAAGTTTTATATTAGCAAGAAGTACGGTAGATTCATGGAAAAAGTAATTAGCATTTCTATAATGTAAAATTAATTTAAAATTTCCAAAATACACAAATTTAAAGCGTCTTCTCTATTCCAGGAAGTCTGGCCCTCTTATTAACAATAAGATTAGGTTCTAAGGTTAAGTGTCATTGACAGAAAGATAAGTGAAATAAAAAAAATATATAAAACCAAGGCTATATTTTCTGTGGATTCATTTTGGAGACAGGCACTTAATTTGTAGCAGTCAACAAAAACGTCGGAAACAAAACAGCTTTACTGTGCTTGAATTTCCGGTCCTCTTGTTTATTTAGGACTTCCGTGTTGTAATAATTATCAAATTGGGTTTCTAATACATCCGAAACAAATTCCAGGACATTAATTAAGACACAAACCTCTAAAACAATTATTTTAACATGTTGAATAATAATCATTGATTCTGTTACACAAATAACTAACTGTCCTCCGAGTAGCTGGTAGATGGAAAATTGTAAACACTTTCGTATTACTTGTAGATTTATTTATCTGTTACTGCATTTTTTGTTAGTACAACATTATCCATGCAGCGTAATTATTAATAAGTTTTCATTATTTTATAGGTAGCCATGTTATAACAAATGTAACAGTGTACAGCTTTCCAGAACTACGACCGAAACTCTCAAGCCTGAGATACCACAAAATACAAATAAATGTAAACCTAAGTTACCGTTTAATCTCACATGCATGCACTGGCCAAAATTCAACAAGCTACAACACTCAAACAACTTAGATACTGTAAAAACACAGCGTATTCAGAAAGTTCGCCCCTGCTGCTGAACAGTCAGTTGTTATGAGGCCAACTTCCATACGGCCACAAAAAAATAGCAGCGGATAGCGTCAGCATTTTGTTCTAGAGCGAGTTCATAAAGAATGTGAAAAGAGGATAAGAGCAAATGATATAAATAAAAAAAGAAATTATTATTTTTGGTTCCTTTTATTTCACAGGGAATACGGTTAAAATGCGTACAGAATAACATATTTTTACCATAACCAGGGACGGAATATTTACCAGTGTAACAATAAAAAACGGGGAAGTTAAATATAAGTAATGACGTATGAAATTTCATATTCTCTCTAACTGGAATGCGAAGAAATGATGAGCAGCTACCGGGCAATTTCATGTTACGGGAATTATTGTTTGCTTCCAATTTCCCTGCATTATAATTTTAGAATAACTTTCCAGGAAACACCGAAGCAGTGAGCTGCGATATCGTCACTGGTTGTCAACTTTTCTGTAGAATATCACTTAAAACAAATAATAGAAAATCAGGAAGAAGAGAAACTGAATAAACGACACCACTTTGGGCGAATATGCGTAACAAAGAAATTTGTAGTGTTCATCATTCACACTTTATCGTTAATAGAATAAATGTAAGAGAATGTGATGGGCTGGCTATGTAGAACGTAAGGAATATTTAAGAAATGCATACTGCAATATGGTTGGTAAACCTTAAAGAAGGCGTACGGAAGATACATCAGTAACTGTAAGGATAATATTAAGATGGATGTGAGAGAAATAGGACGCTGGGTTTTGAATTGGATTCGTTAGGCTCAGGATAGTAATAAATGTCAGACTCTTGTGAACACGATAATGAACGTCAAAACTCCATAGCCGGCAGGAAATTTTCTGATCGGTAAAATGATTCTCATCGGCAAGTCTCCTCTACCTGAAGGTAGCTAGGGATACTGGAATAGTACAAGAATTTCAATCTGCAATTCTCTTTTCTCTTACGAGTTTCTCAGTCACACATGCGAGCTACATGTTCCGGTTTGTCAACAGCAGAATTAATTTACTGACGAATATCAGAAAATACCACATCATGAGTGGTTATTTTATTAAGGTACAAGAGGGCTAAAGGATGAAGGCTCGAAAAGCAAAGAAGAACATATGAAAAAAAAGAAACAGAAGGCTGCATGATTACGACGACAAACAGGAAAAGTTTAGTGCTCTGAAGATTTGCATGCAGTGTCCGCTTGTCCTTCTGATAAAAGTAGGCTGCAAACAAGGTAAAACTTTAAGGAGTGAAGAAGGTAGAGTGCTGGGAGTGGACGGTTAAGAGTGTGCAGGAGAGTTTTGAATGTGGAAGGCAGAATCGTGACGAAATATTGATCGCGTTGTGAGGGATGCGTTTTGGTAAAAATATTGAACTTCATGTTGTGGGTGGCTGAATAAGAAGCGTGTGTATAGGGGGAGCGAAGTGGAATCGCGTAACACATTGTAAATACACATAGCCAATTTATCCGGTACAAATAATCCATCAGTCACTGTCTGAAGGATCCCGTTGCTGTTCTTGTGCTTAAAATGTTCCTTTCGAAATTTGTTCAATCCGTAAGACACGACAGCACTTACGTGTGAACTTTCTTGTACTTTTCTTGTAAGAACAGTAAGTACTAATCGTTGTACAAACATCAGATTTCAAACACTGATCGAAATATAAACTGGCATCCTGAACTCTGGAAAATATCACGCTCATTACGATGTCCCTAGTGCTTAACTGAATGCAATGCTGTGTCCGTTTTGTCATGTATACATTCACACTGTCTTGCAGTGCTTATTTGAGCATGCAGTTGTTGGGTGCTTTTATGCGTATGTTCACATAATGTTGTAGTACTTAATTGAACGTACACTTTTTACAATATTTTTGCGTATATATTCACATAGTGTTGTAGTGGTTTTGAGCAGGCAGTTGTTGGGTGTTTTACGCAATTATTCACACAGTGTCGTAGGATTATTTGAGTATAGGCTACTGTTTTGGGGTGTTTTATGCATACACGCACACACTGTTGTATGTATTTTGGTATACATTTGTAAGGTGTTCCTATGTTTAATCCATACAGTGTTTTAGTAACACGAATAAATTAAAATTCTGTTTTTTTTTAATTTGGCCATAATTTTACAGTATTTTACTACATTAAATTATGAATTATTTTGTAAACGTAATGGGATCCCATTAGGTGCGCATTTATGTACCTGAACTCTGGTTTCTTATTGGGTCTGAAGATGGCTAAAAAATAGCCAAGCATGTCGCCTTGTTAACAACTAAATATTGTCATTTTTTATTATATTTGTTGTGTTTACTGACGGATAATTAAAGTATTGTACAATTCTGGTTATTTGCCGCAACAAAGGTAATTGTAATTTTCTTAATAACTAATTTCAACATTATGAAACATTATTATTACGGCTGCATATATATATATATATATATATATATATAACATAGAAACATTAGCTGGAAAAATGAATGGAAGAAACCACTTGAAGTAATTAGGCGTAGATAAGGGTACACTGATATGGATATAGACATGTAGCGAATGATTTCGGAATGCGAAATGAATTTAACTGGGTGTTGGTAACGAGAAGTAAAGTAACGTTTTAAACACGATAAAAAAAATTCAAGGCCCATTTTTTCAGCAACCGAGTAACTATTGTGTTCACAGGATGGATTTGTTCCTCGGTGTTGCAGTTAATAATTTGTTCTTCTGGATTATGTCGTCGTACACACTGGCGGGTGTATATAAATATTTATTAAAGTTACATCCTGTTTTGTGTCAGTCTCAATAGCGGCTGCACAGGAAGACTGGATATCGGAGTTAGATTCTAGGCAGAGCCAGAGATTCCCCGCACCTCCAAAGGGTTCAGATGGACTTTGGAACTTAACAACCACGGAGGGAATTACGAAGTATCCTACCCGATTTTATAACCACGTAGGGGCAAAGAAAGCCTCCTACTGGTATTATAACCACAGAGGGAGTTAGGAAGTCTCATACCAGATTTACAACCACGGTGGGAGCTAAGAAGCGTCGTATTGGAGTTATAACCACGGAGGGAGCTAAGAAGCCTCCTACCAGAGTTATAACAACGTCGGGACATAGGAAGCTTCGTACCAGAGTTATAACTATGGAGGAAGCTAGGAAGCCTCCTACCAGAGTTACAACCACGGAGGGAGCCAGGAAGCTTTGTACCAGAGTTATAAATACGGAGGGAGCTATGAAGTCTCATACGAGAGTTCTAATCACGGAAGGACATAGGAAGAATCCTACCAGAGTTCTAACCAAGGAGGGAACTAGAAAGTCTGTACTCGGAGTTATAACCAAGATGCAAAACTTCCGGATCATTACACTGAAGACTAACATCCGTCTATTACCGAAAATTAGAATATATAGCAATGTAAATTTACTTCAGCGTTAGTTGGTCTGTACTAAAGCCGAATTAAGAGCGGAGAGAAATTTATAATAATTTGAAGAATAAAGTAAGTTTTGGAACTTGATTCATACGGGTGTGAAATTTTCTATCATTCAAGGAGAATCAATTTCCAGCTGACGAAGGACGTCGAAGTAAGTGGCATAGGAAGGATCTCTCGGCATTCAGTTGTGAAGGAAACTGGCAGGGACCAGAACCCTTCTGAACAGGACGGCGAAAAAATGTACATTACATTAGCGGAGATCGAACCCTGGATTATGTTTCGTATCCAGTTGACAACGAAGTAAAAAGAATTGTGTTTCTTTGTAAAGATCGCCCGGTATCTGGTGTATCTTTAATCAGATATAAAAATAATTGTGGTCCTTCTTACAAAGAAAGAAGGGGAGGGAGTGGTTAATTCTGTCTGAAATAGTAGTTTCTAGGTTTGCGGAACTGTCCGCAACACAAAATGCAATTAAAATGTGAGAACGGTGACAGAAGTAGCAAGTGGATAGAGAAGAGCCACAAGCTGCTCTTAATTTTGCTGGCATGCGTAAAGAAGGACTGGGTGGCTACAGCATCGCACTGAATACTGCAACTTTTGCTTCAACATGTTTTCACTCCGATGGCTTTGTGAGAACATGACATATTATTTTAATGTTTTATGTGTCCGTTAAAAGGCGGCCGGGTTAGCTCAGTCGGTATAGCGATTCGTTACGGGCTGGACGGTTCGGGGTTCGAGAATCTTTCGGGTCACGAGATTTTCTGCACCCGTCTAGAACGGTCGATGGGTCTCACCCAGTCTTCTGTACAATGTGTACTCCATCTCTTTCTCAGGGCAAATAGCCGTGGCATGTGTAGACCACACACCGCCATGTAGCGCCGATGTTGTTAATCAGTACAAATATAGGCTGTTCGTAATCTGTGCTTACATGGCACGTCACTGGGTGACCTTCGTGTTCGTAATTACCTGGTATTTGCCTTCCATAAATTCCTCAATCTCCAGAAGGATTGGCGACCAATCCAATTATAATTCACAGCAGCATTATACATCAATATTCCGAACACAACTCCATCAGCCTCGGTCCATTTTCTTTCAGCAAATTCTAATGCGTCATTCCAACTGACTGTTTCTGTCCTTTTCAGTAAACCCTTTCTAAAGTTCGTCATCTGAAAGTGTTCCCTAATGACTACTAGAAGTGAAACAAAAGGAAACTTCTGACACGTCTTTTCCACAAAGTATTTCTCTAAGTAGCGTAAACCGTTGAAAGGATTTATAAAGAATTTCAGAAGTCTCTCATATCTTTAATTATACGTAATGAATATTTAATTGCACATGAATAAACGATTTGAAATATTATCCTACGATATTTAATTTTCTTTTTCTTGCGAGTTAACAATGAAAATACGAGGTTTTTACTTGCGGTTAATGCCGCAGCGTGGCGCCGTAGTTGGTTGAAGCACTGCTCCACAAGACGGGAGGTTCCGGATTCGATTCCCGGTACGACTCTTAGACATTTCAGACGAACTATTCCTTCTGTTCGCATTCAGAAACCCTCGGGTCCACTCAGCCTCTAACACAAATGGGTACCAAGGAATTCCCTTGGCGTAAATTGCGGCCGGCGTGTACAGCCGACAAATCTGCCGTCCTAATTGTGCCGAACGTCGAAGTAAGGACCGAAGCCCAACATTCCATCCCCACTCTGAGTCTTCATGACAGTTACTGGAAAGCTTTATTTTAATGTTGTAGTGTTCACAGTTATGCTGCTGTGTATTCTGATTAGGGTACACCGAGATAGTTTCGCCTACACGTCGGAAAGCACCTGCAAGTCTACTGTGTGTCAGTGAAGACGAAACCACTCTGTCAGTTTGTTACGTTTTCGTTTGTCAGACGTACTTTAATGACTGGAGTACAACGTGCTGCTTATCTCGCTGCAGCATTACGTGCACTGAACTGCGTCTACCCTTGCAGATCCTAGCTCGCAGTGAGACATTACAAAGACAAACCTTTTAAAGCTGTAACCCTACAGCGATAATCCCACAAAACGCATAAATACACCCTGTGGACTTATTACTTGTACAGCGTTTAGATGTAAAACAGACTGTACGTATATTGGGCACTGTGATTTTTAAGTGCGTAATATAGATATTAGAACAACACCGATGATATATCTGCAGCTCCCTTTAGCTGTGACATTTCCCTTAAAATATGATTTCCTTGCTGCTGAATTATTGTCCTATTCGTGGGTTGTGCTGTGTTTATGGTGCATGTTCACGTCATCCGGCGAGAGAAAAATTAAAGCCCTTTATCTGTGTGGTACAACAAAAGGCTGAGATGGTATCACATGACGCAAATTTGAGCGGTCTTGTATTCAGAGTGGCAGACCACATTAAGCAATGACTGCAAGCACATAACACATCATTAGCTCGGAAACTGCGCATGTTCATATTTCATGCCAGGCTATTAAGATAAAATAGCACAGAACGGGGAGAAAGCTGCTTTAGATAGGAGGGAAATTCTGGACAAAGAAGGCCAGTTTTAATTTAAGTAAGGTTACGTCCAAAGCAATGTTGGCAGCACTAAATAACATGGCGATTATATGATATCAACCTCTCTCCTTTGTGTCCGATTTGTTTATATTTACTTTTGACTAGTTATAAAACTATGATTATTACACGATTTTCTACTGACGGAATAAACATTTTTTTCCCTCAAAGTCACATTTTCCAAGCAGTTTGCTTCCAACAAGTCTATACCATCGCCTGCCACGTCCCATAACTGCAACCTGCAGGTGATCCAAATCAGGGGCGTCCAACATGTTTGTGACAAATGGCCGCCGCAATCATCATTGTGGGCTGGTTCGCTTTCCGCACGTGTAAAAAAAACTGAGTGGAACACCTCACCGCTTTCATTTTGTGATTTTGTGAACTGTGTTTAATTTACACATGTAGCCGCGGACCCCAAATTGGACACGATGAGATATTTTAGCAATCCTTGTACAGACCCTGAAGGTTTCAGGACGTTGAGGTTCCGAGATATCAAGACACTCGGCACAAAAGGATGGTAATTTATCAGCCCCACGCACCGGCCACATTCATAACGCAGGAAATATTCCTAGTACTTATTTATATTAGAGTCTGATTCGACCCCAGAGCCACAGCGCGGCCGGAAGGATTATGTCAATAAAGATTTCCAGTGACACCACCTGGAATTTTTTTTTTCAAACGACACTTTATTTGCATTTCTGTCTTTACATGGACTGTGGTGCTTTGTGGGTTAAGGAGTACAGTGAGCGTGTTTGTTCGTCTTGAGCGGGAGATAGTCAGGAGGTATACGTCCTCTGGGGTCCGTGATGTGGAGCTGCTGGTTGAGGCGAGATTCTTCCAGGCATGGCGGTCTGTTTCAGGCTGAAATCCATGGGAGCATTCACCGTAGTACCTCCAGGTACCTCCCCGTGGGAGAGATTGTCGAACCTGCTACCTGCCGGCTTGTAGCGCAGTGCCTCAGTCAACTGCACCACCGCGTGCTCAACGGTTAAATACCCTACAAAACATTAGGTCATATGTCACAGAAAAACAGTGCGGCCATTGCTGACCAAATGCTGTTAGCGCTGAATAGCGATACCATCACTGAATATGGTCAGAATAATATAAAACTCGTCAATATGCTCAGTAGTGAGAGGGAGGAAAGTGTAGTCAATCAACACAACTAGTTAGGAAGATGTTATATTCTGATAGTGAAACTACATGTTTCGGCCTATAATGGCCATCATCAAGTTTCTACACCGATTAAGAAGAGTCTATATATCTGTGTGCGGGTGTGTTGATGTAGAGATCTCTATGCATCAATCCACTGTTGCTCTATTATCTAGTGCAAATAGCTATATATAACTAAAGAACAAATTCCAAATTATTAACATAAGTATTTCTTCTTGGGGCTGCCCAAACTCCGG
>JGI20166J26741_11793696_pt1 | contig 10215 bp, 5 predicted proteins | sample TergutCu122P5_FD_26741 | JGI IMG/M metagenome (IMG submission 26741) | reverse complement strand
ACACACGCAGACAGTAATAGATGCCACTCAGAAAGAGACTGCCATAGATCAACAACAACACAGCTGTGAAATGCTGATATGTCAACGTCATCAAACCATAGTGAGGCGTTTGTCCAGTGCTGCCACGGCAAGCACAGCGTGGCGAGTTCGCGAACTTTAATGTCTGACCACGTAAGTCATGAAAATAATGTATTACCAAAATTTCCATAAATCATCAATATGTATGTTGTCATTTAAATACATGTCCTGCCTACAAGAACCTAAAAAGAATGGTTATGTGAGACAGTTTTCATCCTGTAATGACATTATTACTGAAAACATATGTATCATGGCTAGTACATCAAAACCCACCATAGTGTGTAAGATGTTCTCAATTTAAGAAGAGCTGATTATTGTAAACATGGAGAATGTTACTCAAAATTTTATTCACAAAGATAAAACTCATATAAGCTTTGCATTTTTATGTCAACTTATAATATGAGCCAGTACTCTATTTGTAAGTGAACAGATAAGCTGAAAAAAGGTGAAAACAGCAATATATGGCTAGTAAGGTGGCAATGGCATGTATGGAATAATTCTAGTAAGAATGATCACCTTCATCTACCAGGTGCACTTGTGCAAAAAATTCTGTTTTGTGTCAAAATCATAAAAGAACGTACAATTCGAAATGTGATGTGATGGTGATAATGAACCATTTAATACAGAATGTACGTTTTGTAATATTATTGTCAAGTGGATGTCAGCTGCAATACAGAATTAAAAAAAATGTTTTCTGGCTTACCCTCTTAAGATGTGTTCCCAATTATAAAGCCAAATCTATGGAATTTTCCCAAAAATATCATAAGAGGGTTTCACTGTATATCATCACACTGACAGATCGGTGTGCTCTAAGATAAAAATTAACCTGAACTGGAGTGTCATGTGGCTGCTGGTTGTTTAAGTGTTGTCGCAGAGTAGCATTTGACCTCTCGCACTGCAGTATGAATTTGTAGGATATGTTGACCTGATGAATACATTCCTTGCATATCTGGGCTGGTAGGCCGTCTCCAGCATGCACCTGCATAAGATGATGTTAGCACTTGTTAGGTCAGTTGTTGCCTAAACATGTGAAGCTGAGAGCAGGTTGATAGCTAACTACTTGTGAATCATCTGTGAATCTGTTGAATATTAATAATTATATAAATTATATAAATATAATAATTCTCATGGCACAGTAAAAACCAGAGTATACTACGTGACGTACTTCACACTTCACTACTTAACATCTACACTTACCTCTATTCTATGTGAAATTGTATGTATCTTTTCTTGTACTTTCTCTGCAGTATTAAAAAGAGGCAAGAGTGTTTTATGATCACTCAAGCACAACCGGCATATTCTGCTGAAGTTCAGAACCATTGTTTCATTCATTCTGCATACAAATTGAAGAAATATAACAAAAATTTAAACTCTCGTTACTAACCAAAGACTGGTTAAAGTTTATGTATGTACAGTCTACCTTGTCACCACTGTGTCAGCTTAATATCCCTGTACACTTGAAGACTTACAGTACACTAAGAATCCACTCAACAATTTATATACCCTCTGTGATTATATTTGAAACTGAAAACATTAGAAAATATTGTGCAATTTCCATATAATTTAGCACAGGAAATTTTAATTACACTTTACGAGAGAACCCACACACATTTTGGTAGGTCTCAAGTACAACTCATTACATATCACTCATATGCGACAAAAGTGTCACAACTCAAAAGCTGTGATTTTTCAGGAGAAGCTTTTAAAGATTTTGAAGTGCTATAATTTTCTATGAGTGCAATGACGACACAACTGCTCTCCAGTGGCGAGTTTTGCAAAATGCGTTATGACACTATACCTGTTAAAAGCGCAACTGCAAACGTTTCTTTCCATACCAGAAACTCTCATATGCCAAATTTTCAGTTGTGACACTCTTGTCACAAATGAGCAATGTGTGTTGTAGCAAAACACATTTTGAACAAAACAACTGGAGCAAAATAAAATGAATATCTTGAGTACAACACACTATTTTGGTAAGTTTTTAACAGTTACTAAAATAACTATACTGAAGTGAGTGAAATGCTCCAGAACTGTTATGCAATGCACACATTTTTACAAATGCATATCTGTATTCAACAATAAATAATAGTTTTCTGATAACACACACACAGATTACTCAAGTCTCAAATTGAAACATTTCACATTATTTCAGCCCTGATGATACTGCTACTGAAAAGTTTAAAGTCAATTTTAAAATATGTTCATCAATGTTTCTGTTTAAACAAGCAGTTTTATGCCATTTGTAACAAGATATTGAAGGTTATAATTCACAAACAATTCTCCATTTAAGCTACAGAGGTACAAAGGGATTCCCCAGCTGTGTCTGAGGACATTCTTACTTTCTGACAAGTTCCATGCATAAACTTCTGTAATAGTATATGGCATTATAAGTAACAATCCATAACGTAATTTTCCATCTACAAAACCAAGAGATGATTGTCCCCACATAACCTTAATTGGTTGACATTCAGAAATGTGGAAAGTTGTAACTCTTCTATGTACTTTTGGGCTGTGGATGATTTTTTTTACCACAAACCAGGAATGAGCTTTAATGAGATCTTCATTTTACTTGCTCTATACATTAGTGGTATTACTGAATACAAAACCATTTTCATGCTAGCTGATCAAAACAGCATGCTGAAGGTTATAACAGCCTTGAGGTGTTACTTCTGGCTCCATCCTGAAGCCAGTACTGAATAAAGTTCCTTTTTTCACATTTTAACTTGTTTATGTGGTAGTCACCATATAAATGTACAATGCATACACCTACCTCCTTTTCACATGGTTGATTAAACTGCTTTTAATAACTCTTGTCACAGAATGGATACCAGAGCACTAACCTCCCACATGAATCCAGCTCTCTGGCACTACTTGCATTTGGAAAATGTATAGTAAAGAAAGGAGAAACATCTTGGTTTCTCTACGTTCTCTTTTCTATACCCTATTTTGTTTGTTGTAATAACACCACAATGCAGGCCAAAATCACAACATAAAGATAATAATAAATCCTTTGAAAATGTGGTAAAGTTCAAATATTTTGAAACAACATTAACATATCAAGTGCATGGAGAAATTAAGGGCAGATTAAATTCATTCAGATCATTTTTTTTTTTCTCTGAACCCTTGAAGATTAAAATATTCAGAACTGTAACCTTGCCTGTTAATTGTTCGACCACTAAAGTTGATCGCTTACATTGAGAGAGGAACGCAAGCTGAGGGTGTTCAAGAACAGGGTGCTGACAAAGACTTTGGGCTGTAGAGGGAGGAGGTAATATGAGGCTGAAGGGAAGTGTATAATGAGGAACTTCATAATTTATACATGTCACTAAATGTTATTAGGTGATACAATAAAGGAGGATCAGATGGTCGGGGCATGTGGCACGTAAAGGGGAGAGGAGAAATGCATACAGGGTTTTGGTGGGGAAACTTGAAAGAAGGGGACACTTCAGAAGACCAACATATGGATGAGAGGATGGTATCAGAATGGATTTTAAAGAAGTAGGCTGTGAGTGCATGGACTGGATTAATCTGCTTCATGATAAAGGCAATCAGCAATTTCATGTAAACACAGTAATTACCCTTGAGGTTTCAAAAAAATGTGGCTAATTACTTGACTAGCCAAGAAAATACTTGATTATCAAGAAGACTCTGCTCCATGAAGTTAGTACAATAATTACATTGTTCTTCATATTTCATGTCTGGCTATTACTTAGAGTCTGGAATTACATCAGCATAAGTAGACGAATGGTCTTGCAAATGGTCTGGGAATCACTGTGAAAATCATGAGTCATGTATAAGAAATCATTGAACTTATTAGAGCAGTCACAGTGCACTAAATCGAGTATCTGCAGTTGGAATTCTGTGACAATGTCGGAGACTTGAGTGTTGTAACATACATTGGATGTTGTCTAATTACTATTTAGTATCTTGAAATATATTCATAATTCTGCTGAAACTGGAAACTTCTGGCGCCTCATGGGCCACTGACAGGCCCGACTGTACAGGTTTTCAATATTATTGCCTGTAATGTGTATTGAACATGCAATGTGGGAAATCCTGTCATATAATTTTTGGCAAACAATAAACTCAAGGAAGGCCTTGCAAATGAAAAATGTATTTTAAAGTAGCTTACTGTTTTTATTAACTGGCAAAAAAGGTAACAGCAGCCAATACACAACGCTCCAAGAGCTGTTTTTGCCTCATAACCAAACTTCGCGGCACACGCTGAAACCGTTTACAAATTAGTTATATGTCAAAACACATATTGTGTGACACTAAAAAAAACAGAACAAAATTAAATACCATGTTTCACATATAACTGCGACTTTTAGGTATCTCAGAGGGTAATAACAGAAAGTAACGTCACAATAAACACAAACTGAAGCCTGACTGACATTCCCAACCCACGTGAAGTTAGGTTACATCTGTCCCTCTTTACCACGGATCATCTTCGTTACCATGGATCAGAGATACTAGATGATCTGTGGATCAGAGTCACCAACCAGGTCATCCGGGTTACCAACGTTACCGACTAACGTGGCTGTTGTGAGGGTAAAATACAACACCGTTGCTTCTGTGCTTAATTAAGCAAAACGCCGGGACGGCATATGATTATTTGTGGTTGAACTCCAAGCAATCTTAATTTTTTGCAGCTTCACGAACAGGATGACTTACTTCCGGACAGGTTCTACAGATACCCACTAATGAGGAAGGATAGTGGGTGCCAGACGTTCTGCACACTCTGCAGGAGAGAAATCTTTCAAACTTCCTGGGAATCGAACCCAGATCCTTAGTCACCTAGTCTGTCTTTGTAGTGAGTATTTTAGTGCATGTAAAATATATGGTGATCTATTTTTTATTATTATATGTACAGGATTGATTTTTTAATGTGTATAGATATTAGCGTGTGTATTTTCTTGACATGTTCTGTATCTAATTGGTTTTCTTTTCTTCATGAATCTATGGAATGTATACGGAGTAATCAAATAGTCTGTGGCCTGTTTACCACAGTGATGGGTCTATGCCGGTACTTGACTGGGCTAACTTATTCCACAGAAACTTCCGCGAAGCAGGTTGACGTAAGGATTGAGGTCTTTCGGAATGCGACGCACTGTCCTTGGGTGAGGGCTTCCGATCGTTTAAAAGTGACTTCGTCGTCCAAGGTACAAATGCATATGAACAATGCTCGACGCCTAATCTCACATCACCTTTCAAGTAGTTGTACGTGCGTGCAGTGAGATATGATTCAGTTTTTTGCCTACTTTCTTTTCTAAAAACAAAGAAATACAGATGGGCAAAATGAGTACTGAAATCTGATTAATTGGTGAACAATTAAAGAAACCTAACGCGATGGAAAATTTTAACATGTTTGTTTTGCACACGATTATACGGAGAATGACGTGGCATCGTAAGAGACGGAACATGTGGGTGCACCCGACAAACATAAAATTACCAGAATTCGGAATATTTAGCCACTTACACCGGGTTCTGCTCAAGGATGAGGAAAAATTTCATAGCTTTTTTTAGAACGAACATCGAGCAATTCTACCGTCTGTCTCCTCCATTCCTTACCGATTTCTTTCAAGGAGTCAAAGTATTGTTTGCCTATATCACCAGCAGCTAATTTTTGTATTTTCCCTCCTCTTTTAATTCCTGCTGGCTCCTTTTTTACTCGACCCTCCTACCATTTTCTGGTCATGAATTATATTTCCTCCTTCCATTTGTTCAGAATTGCCCATTCCAGTTTCATCTGGATCAGTGAATGAAACGTCAGTTGCAGTTACTCTCTCTGGAACATTTCCATAGTTCTAAGCTGCAAATAGTACTCCATAAAATTCATGACATAAAATGGCCATTTCCTTTTCACTGTAGCCCCACTTCCTGACATTTTTTCTTTTGATTTTCTTCTTTCCCTCATATAATTGCGTCTTAAGTTGTGTCACTTGTCCTAACATTTCTGGGAGTCTGAGAAAGAAAATCTGTTTCAGGTATCTGGCCACTGGGAAATCATTTGCGTCTTTGGGAGGCTTTTTTCGAGTTGGAAAGAATACAGTTCAGGGCATTGTACGTGAGTCCGGAAATGCCATTTGGAAGGTACTGCAACCAATATATATAACAGTCCATACTTTGGAAGAATGGCTGCAAATTGCCGATGAGTTCAACGAAATTTGTAAAATTCCTAATTGCATAGGAAGCATGGACGGGAAAAACTGCCTCATCAATAACGCCGGATCTTTATATTTTAATTACAAAAACTTTCAATCAATGAACTTGTTAGGTGTAGTTGATGCAAACTGCTGCTTCACACTGATTGATGTAAAAGCCCATGGACGTGAAAACGATAGCAATTTTTTTCGTAACTCAAGTTCTGGAAAGGCGTTTAGTTCTGGTGACATAAATGTTCCTCCAATTTGAAATATTCCAGGTACAAGCATAAGTATCCCACTGTACTATGTAGGGGATGAAGCTTTCCCCCTGAAACCACGAAAGTAATCTGAATACAATTAACTTACAATAAAGAAAATATTTGAAGTAGCACATTCCGTTACTTTTATTACTTCCTTCTTTCACCTATCCCCTGATTAAAACTATGACGATGATGATAATAATAATAATAATAATAATAATAATAATAATAATAATAATACACTACAAACACATTACACTGACTTTAATTTGAAGCCAGTTGAAAGTCGGTTATCACTCTTTACTATGCCAAAAGCAACGTATAAAACCTTAAAAAAGAAACATTATTACGGTTGTTCATGGTGCTGTTGTTTTTGTTGTTATGAACATCGTCATCATCCAAGTGAGACGCGATTCCGGTATGCACAACGCAAGGCGTCGTAAATTGCTTCGTGGTCCTTAACTAAAAGAATAAGCTTCTCTACATCCATTACGTCCGTCACGCCCGATCACTGGAGGCTGACTGACGAAAATTAAACATGCGACATCAAGACTTTTAACTCGGCAGGACTCGTGGGACTCGACTCTGCTGGTGTGTACGCACCCTAAGTATGCCGTGCAAAATAAACTTTCTTATTACATTGGAATTTAGTATATTTGATCATTCTTTAAGATACTGTTCATACATTATTTTTTTACGAGGAACTTTCGTTTGCTTATTATCAAATCTGGTTGCGCTTTTATTTGATAAATGATGGACCAAGACTATCAACTGTCCAATCCACGCAAAAACACGAAGAGTCGTTTACAGAAAGGGATAATGTTGCCCTAATTCGAGGGACCACATATGTGCGTCGTAAATATTTAGGAAGTGAAAAGGTATTCCATGACCCAAACAGTTTTGGAAACGCTGATCTAACTTATTGGTCACCTAATTATGTCAGTGTCTGCGTTATACGTGACAGACTTGCGTTATTTAACGATAATATTTGAAATTTAGTATTGTTAGTATTTTAAATTACACCTTGTTAGATCACTTCATGCCCGTATGCATATTGCGAGAAAGTCACAAACTTAATATAAGTTACCTAATTTTTAAGAATCTTCTACATGATTTTTTTTCTGGAATAGCGGTATATTAATCCTTTCGTGACCACAGTACCTCTTTTTTTTTTAATTTTCGTTGTTGAGCACTTATCTGTAACTAGAATAAATGCGAAAGAAGGAAGTATTTTTATTGTCTTCCTCTCTTTTCTTTTTCAAGAAACAGTATGTGGGACGTATTTGTCCCAATGAACCCTGCGTGGGATAGGTGGTGGAAGTTTTTTTTTTAAAGAAAAGTTCTTGATTATAGAATAATTATATTTTAACTTAATTTTACATATACGGATTTTAATGAAATTTTATATTTGATCACCTTTCGAAAATTTGCGGAGAAAACTAAAATTTAATTAAAAGCTGACAAAAAAGGGGTACTTTACATGAAGACAATATACATTTTTGATCATATCTCGCTCAATTCTTCTTGGAATGAAAAACGTTAAAAACAGAAGTTGTAGAGAAACTCGAAACACACATTTTACGTTCAATACCTTCTTATAACGTGGGAGTTACTGTCGATAGAATTTCTCGAAGCATGGGTGAACACACAAAGGTACCTTGCAGTGGCTACACATTATGTTTGTGCTGGCCTCGTGCTTACTTGTGGTGCAATGCGTGCACCACCTTCTTGTAGTTCGAACTGGCAAATGTTTCCCAACTTCTCGTAGCCGCACGTCTTCATGTACCCCACTAACGCCCAGCTTGTTTTTTGTGAGAAAATGTGATCTTCACCTCCTTTTTTGTCTCACGGCCGACTGTCAGCTGCCTAACGAGAGCAAGCCGGAACGAGAGTTGGTCACGTTGACCACCGGTGTTGCAGTTCCACATTATAAAACTGTTCACAATCGCAAGATCAACGAGAAAGTAAAGCAGATGGTGCCATCAATTGAGTGAGCGCCTCCCATCTGTATATCTTTCTCGTCTCTGGTCGAAGCGATCTGCTCCTCCCATTATTGAATTGTACTCTGCAACTGCTGGAGACCACGAAGTCTGGGAGGTCATGTGGTGGCATTGGGGGAAACTCTGCAACTGCGACGGGGCAAGGAATAATCGATGATGTACCATCTCTGTTCTTTCGTTTCACTGAAGTAACTTGCTTGGGATTGTGGTACGTGGACAGGACTGTCACAGGTTTGCTGTCCTGCCTGCCACACATCCTTTAGTCCGGAACACGAATTCTCCGCGCTGCATCCGATCTTTTCTCTTGAGAATATTTGGAAGCCCCTTCCTGCTTTCTCTAACCGTATCCACGGCATAGAGACCCTTGCGTTCAAAATTTTCAAGAGCTAATATGAAGTGAAAAAACTGTCGAATGCGATAAGTCTATGAGAATGGATGTTTGTGTCACAGACTCAGCACCACCCTCTCACCAAAAGAAACTGAAGAATTCCCCTGCGTGTCACTTCTCCCTGAATATATATATATATATATATATATATATATATATATATCAAACTGGTTAACAAATCCAGTTCTAGTGTCAGCCGGGCACCAAACTTTGTATCCACGCTTGACTGGCTTCATCTGCATGTACTGCTTCATCGATGATCGACCCTTGAATTGTACCATGTTCTTAACGACTGCCACGACACTCGATGGGATGTACACTTCTTTCAGGCGGCTATTCAGAACATCGATTACCGGCCGCAATTTGTGAAGACGGTCGTAGCCAGCTTCCCCCCCCTCTCGACACTGCCTTTGTATAGTCATTGCAATGAATATTTTCAATCAGTTTATTGAACCTGGTCTTAATAACTAGGTTAGCAACAGCGAGAACACCATGGAGGTTGTCATTGGACCAGTAGTGTCGCAGCTCTGGCAGCGTGTGAATACCCATCGATATATGTATTGCTATGAATGTCTATCGCCTTCACCGTCGTGGGCTTCCAGATACAACTAGCCATTCTCACCACCTGCCCTCCAAGTCGTCTGTCGCGCTCCTGTGCTACGTAGAGATTTGTCTGGTCCTGAATAATTTCCAGTATTTCTTATGTAAGAATGGAGAGAAGAAGTCGTCTTGAGTGAGGTCACGGAATATAACTGGATTTTGGTCAAGGGCCCTGGTTATATTCTCGAAGTATGAGACGCTATCGTCCCATTCACTTTCGTCTTCTGATGTAACGCTGCCCTGACGGTCCGGTTCAGTTCCTTCCTCTGAAATATCCACTGCTACAGCAAATGCCCCGTCCCTTTCATCACATTCACTATTCGTTACTTCAAGGAGGGCAAGCTCCTCTGCTGCATCCTCGTCGCAATCTTCTTCTGAATCATCCTCATTTTCAGGAAGAGAATAAAGACATTCAAGAATCTCTTCCTCGTTCAAACATGCCATTTCTAGAAGAAAAAAGTCGCAAATAGTACCCAATAAGCAGTCATAGAGCTGGCAAGACAAAGTAAGAATACCAAGCAAAATACCACGTCTTCTGAGAAATATGATTTCACGTTTCGAGTAAACAGCAATGGTGCAAAAAAAATATGAGACATGACTCTACGAAGTGCGAGATAAACTTATTGCATGAAATTCAAGAAAGAAAAAAAAAGAAACAAGTTCAGTCTACGACTGTACTGTTGAAGATGTAGAATTACGTTACAGTCATATTTTATTTTTTTGCGAGGAACATTAAAGTAATG
>JGI20166J26741_11793585_pt1 | contig 10215 bp, 6 predicted proteins | sample TergutCu122P5_FD_26741 | JGI IMG/M metagenome (IMG submission 26741) | reverse complement strand
GAACAGTGGAAGAAACGTTGGAACCGCTGTGTATCTTCCCAAGGGTCATACTTTGAAGGAGATCACTTGTAATTTCAGGTAAGTCCAATAGATACTCAAATAAAAAATCAGTACACTTACTTTCCGGACAGACGGTGTATATACAACTAAATACCGTAATAAGCTGATCTCACTGTTAAACGTTTATTTGTTGTTAATCTTACCTGTGGTTTAGTTTTTTAGCTTCAAATATATGTTTTTTATCAGGGGTTCCACAAACATTTTTCGAGTACGAACGGGTTCGGGGAACAAATCAAACAGAGACTGCTCTTTTCGGGTTTACGACCATGTTTGATTCATCGTTCCCGTATTACGTTGGCCACCGTCCATTGTATGATGTGTATTTGGTATATACCACTTTTCGAGCGCTAGCCCTACTCCCGACTTCACGTGATCAGTTGTCATTATACTGCTCAATCTACAAATAAGTATTCTTTTACAAACACCAGTGACGACGGTAGGGACCGAACCCAGGATCATCTGAAAAGGTTAATATACTGGCCGCTAGATAATCACACTAATAATAATAATAATAATAATAATAATATACGTAATCGTAAATAAACCCTAATAGTACGCTTGTCAGTAGTAAGTTGTGAAGGCTGCGGGGCAAGTAGTACTGGCCTTTTCAATGTAGGCCTACTATGGTCTGAAAGGAAATAAAAAATTTCGAACTGGATCTTTCAAGACATTCGCTCTTCCGATCAACATTCGAAATGGGAACGTCTCGACTACGCAGCACACGTTCACTCACATCAGCTGCATTAGTATTTCGGTTCCAGCTACGGCGTGTCATTAGTTTTACTGTAATTTACATGTCCACCTTGGGACCGTATAAGATGTCGTGGGGGCAACAAGTACTAGAATCGCCTAGTTGCAAATTCTATAAAATCAAATAGAAACTGTGTTTTATACAAGTAAATCTAGTACGCACGGACCGGATCAAACAACACACAGCCATAAAAGCACGATGGACTTACCTAACCGAATTTCTAAATACGACTGTACGATGGACGGCTGGTGAAGTTGGCAGAGCCAGCATGCTATCTATCTACGCTAACCGAAGCAATGGTATGACATTACATGGTGTTTGACCGGCTCTCCTGAAATAACTCGTGGTCGACCCGGCTGGCCAACAGGCGGTACTCTGCAATCCTAGGGGGAGGACGCACGATCAACCCGCAGGGATCACATCGCACATGCCAGTTCCTGGTCGGTCACCCCGACCAAGTCAATCTCATTTCTGCACATCTCTGCTTCCCGTGTACTGAGAATTCTCAATGTCCAACCACACATATGAAAATAGACCGAAAGTTCATATTGTACTTCCGATGCCGTTCTAACGTTCACATCGAGGGCCAGAGAGACCAGACAGCTATCACAGAACACATTCTTCCCCGTACGTGACTGCGTCTTTTATCGTGAGAAAAATACCGAAATAAAGAGCAAATGTTAAGCCTCAAACAAGCAGTACGCTTTATGACTTGGATTATTCAGCTGTAGTCTTCCGGGTTTTGACACTGTGCATACAGCAGACGCTGTATTAGTCGCCAATAAGGAGGCTGTTCCAGATGACTGATAAACTAAGTATGTGCATATACTGCTGCCGCGAAGAGAATGCAGGACATAAAAACGGCTAACAAATCCTTTTGAAACTGTGGCAAAGTTCGTATACACGGGAACGACACTAACAGATCTAAATGGCATGCATAAAAAAATTACGAGCTGATTAAATTACATTACTCAGATGCCTTCTGCCAGTCGGTTAAGTATCTTTTGTCTTCTCGTTTGGCATCTGAGAATACGAAGATTAAAATACACACTTCCCGTTGTATGAGTGTGAAAATTGGTCCTTCCATTAACGGAAGAACATAGTCTGTACATGTCCCAAAACAGGGTGATGAGAGATATATCCGGGTCTTATAGCGACAAAGCAACAGGAGACGGCAAAAAATAACATAATGAGCTTAATGATTCGTACTTCTCATCATTATCAGCGTGATAAAGTCAGGGATGACGAGATGGGCGGGGCACATGACACATAAGGGGCGAAGATAAATACATACATTGTGTTGATGAGAAAACCTGAAGAAAAGAAACCACATAAAAGGCCTGTCGTAGATGGGAGGATAATATTAAAATGGATGTAGCATGAATACGTTGGATGGGAATGCGTGGGCTGGATTACTCTGGCTAGCATAGGGACCGTGGGTTGGATTCATTGGGCTCAGGATAAGGACAAGTGGCGGGCTCTTGTAAACACGGCAATGAACCGTAGGGTTTCACTAAACGCAGGGAATTTCTTGACTAGCTGAAGTATTATATTAGCTTCTCAAGGACTCTGTTCTACGTAGTTAATAGTAATGTAGGTCGCGGTGGTGGGGAGCAGTTCATACTCGGGATATCCCAGTTTCAAACTTGAGTCGGCAGACTTTCTTAACTGATGATTTCCGTGATTTTCCTCATCTTCCCAACAAATGTATATCTCAAATTAGACCACGACCGCTTTCCTTCGATGCATTTTCCAATTCGCTGCTCACCAATCATTCTATAATTCTACTCTACAGAATCTTCGCTACTGAGTGTGTCGTCACATAAACCATCAAATGTACGTAACAGTAAAGCACACTACAATTTCTGCTCTGCATATGAACCCTCCTTTCGTAAACGAAATGCAGCAGTTTTGTGTGGGAAAATGCAACATTAGAAAATATGGCGCAACACACTGTATTCAGAAACGTCGCATTCCGTTGTGAAGGTTCCCCAGCTAAGTAAAGAGAAGGTGCAAAACCTGTATAAGTGAAGAGACTCCACATTTCGTGTAGTTCGATGGATCTGTAGCCCACTAATTACATAACACAGAATCCAGCGTACATACTGTAACGTGAATTTATGGAAATACCAGCCTACCGCACGGGCTGGTCAATTTCAAACTACTCGACGACCTCGCTACACTGCACCTCCCGGCATGCCACATTACAAACATAAAATATCTATGTCCTTTCTAATACAAGCTCGTGGCTTGACTTTAACCAGCTGTACGAACCAAAACACAAATACAGAATAGCATTTAAGGCTATAAAAATCAGTTGATATCACTCTGTTATAAAATATCTTCCGAAGAAGCCGTGTCTGCGAATATTTTCGTCAATACGAATTTTCAAAATATGTTCCGTAAATCAGGGAATGACATCAAACATTCAATTCCGAACAAAACGTACAGCAAGCTCCTTAGCGAAGCTATGAAATCTGCCATCCTCTGATAAAAATCAGCCAAGAATGACAGCATTAAGCTACAAACGAGAAAATTAGAAACTTTAACTATATGAATTATCTAGTTAATTTTGAGGCGCGTTCGCAAAGTTGCGAAATGAGACTATTAGCTTCGTCATGTCCGTCTGTCCGCATGGAACTCGGCTCCCACTGGATGGTCATGAAATTTGATGTAAGTATTTTTTCGAAAATCTGTCGAGAATACTCAAGTTTCTTTAAAATCTGACAAGAGTAACGAGTACTTTACGTGAAGACCTACGTACTCGCATATCTCGCTGAATTTTTCTTAGAATAAGAAATGTTCCAAAGGTTGTAGAGACAATCAAAACATACATTTTATGTTTAATATATTTTTTCCTGAAAACCGTGCCGTTTATGAGTTAGTACGGAAAAACCTGGTACAGACAGACAGGCCACAGACGACAATATAATGCGGCGCATGCGCTTAGTTTAAGGCGACACACAAACACACACACACACACACACTCGGGAAATGTAATATTCATCGCTTTTCCATGGCAACAATGGTTTCGCGAACGCACCTCAATGTTACGTTTATACGTACGTTGCCTGCTTGTTAAATTTTAATAGCCATGTTCCCGTTACTAGCCATGGACAAGACCTGGTCTCAGGTGCATATCTTAAGTTTACTGAACTATGATGCCCCGTGACTGAGAACAGCTCTTTATGAGGGGCGCACCAAGCTGAATGCTTTCGCGAAGACGGAATCACAGCCGGCTTCCGAAACACAGTACTCCATTAAAAATACGCGGTGAACGAACTCCAAAGAAAATTACTTCAGTAAGGCATATACCATCATCAGATTCCTATACTGTTTAACTCAAATATGCACATCTATAACTCTGTTGTTTTATACGGCTCTGATACATGGCCACTTAAACCAAGGAAAGAACACAGGGTGTGCGTCTTCAAGAACATGGTGCTGAAGAAGATATATGGGCTTGACAGGATTAACTGGAGGATGGAGAAAACTGCATAGCCATGAGCTACAATATATATTCTCCTCACCAAGTAATATTAGTGTGATCACATCGAGGATGAAATAGGTAAGACGTGGAACACAGGGGACAGAATAGAAGTTCTTACATGGTTCTGGTGGAGGAAACCTGAAGATACACTAGAACACTAGGCGCAAATGGCAGATTAGAATGAATCGCAAAGAAATCGGATGAGATGGAAAGTGGGCTAGTTTAATCTGGCTCAGGACACAGATAAGTTACAGGGTGCTTGTGAACACGATGATAAACCTGCGAGTTGCATTAAATGCGACGAATTTCTCCAGTGCCTGAGGTACATAATAGCAGTTAGCTAAGCCAGCAAGTTGCATCGCCTTTCTAAAAAATACTATGCGCCCCTTCCACCGCATGGGAAATTCTTCTGTATTCCAAACACAACTGATATCTTCATGGACCTCAGAACGTAATATTTCATATCATGTTTGGATGAGTTCTGTCGGAATGTGATCCACTGTTAGTGAGTCAGCTTTTCAACCGCAATCCCAACCTCAAAGGCACTAAGGCTCGGATACTAATGTTTGGGATGCATGTATATCTAACATCATTAAGAGCACGTACAATCACCTTCCCACCCTTTGCCAATTTGGTCTTAGGTTGACAACTATGCTTACAGATTTATGCCTCTGTACGAGTCTCGAATATTCTTGTTGATACTCTTTGTTTCGAGCTCATCGATTCCTTTGGCTCACTAAGTCACCAACATGTCTCCTAGTTTTACGTCTGAAATTTTTCAAATTATCTACATTAATTTGCTTTGGATCCTGTAACCAAGCAATTTGGTTAGCTACTTCAATCTAAAAACTTCAATACACAATAACCTAAGACTCTTTGGCTGAAAATTTTATATTCTCTATAACACTTCCCCAAGCAATAGTGATGCCCTCATTATGATGTAATATCTCCAAAGCTGCAATCCTATATGAGGCTTTAACCTGATATTCGTTATTTAACTTTCACATCACTTGAATTATTGAGATGGTATGCGTCCATGTCAAACTGTAGCGTTTCTCGTTTATTTATCAACAACCTCTACCGAACTTCTGCACCCACCAGATAGTGACGAGTATTACACTTAACGCCTCTGAAAGCTCGGATTTGAATACTGTTTCCTATCTATAAAGATGTCAACAATATGACTGTGGGTCTTCATATCACAGCTGTATGCGTGTTTTTATAAGTTTAGTTGTGGGAACATTTCGCTGTTGACAATAAGACTCCTCGATGTGATAAAGTTTACATTCTAATATCATTAACATCAGTTTCACGTAAATTCTCGTAAAAGTATTATTATTAATATTAATTCTTCTTCTTCTCTTCCTCCTCCTTCTTCTTCTGTGGCTCCACTATCCAAGGAGGATAAACGACTCCCTAGCTACTCTTCTCCATCCATCCCTATCCTGCGCTGCTTGTCTCAAACGTCTCCTAGGCCCTACACAATACATTCGAACTCTGTCAAAATACCAATTAACTGCAAATAACTACAGGAATACACAAAGTTTCCATAAAGTGTGGCGTCATATCTAATACTGGAGAATGAGGATAAACTGTGGCGTGAAGATATAGCAATCGTGCCAACCATGTTCACAGGGATAAGTTGTATCAGACATACCTACAATGTGGCAGTGAATACTAACATTCCTGAAGACTTTAATATGAATACCCTCAATATGTTTGCTACTGGCGATACCGTTGAGTGAAGAGCGACAAAATGCATGGCAGAAGCAGCGGAAGAATAGTGTCACATTTATTTACCACAAACTGCACGTACATAAACGAATCGTGCAATATAAGTGGATTCGTGTGGTGTACAATGCAGTCTTCTGCACGTAAGTTTAGGAATTCAGTTTTCGAAAATCACAATGACGCATCCATAATACGACATATAAATTTACAGTTTCAAAGATTTGCGGCAACCAGTCAGGTTTTAGACATTTAAGTGACGATAATCCAAATCCCACTAAACAGAACACACGCAGCATTTAACTTCAGGGGGGGGGGGGGTTTATTTGACGTATCTAAAACCCAATATCTTAATTTCACATGGATACTGCATCTGCCCAAACAATTCGAATGTCCTAAAAGGCCAATACATATTATTTTCAAGGGCCACTCGCTGTAACAATTGGCATGTAGCACCTTTACCGTTATCGTAGATATGCCAAGGAATCCGCAGGACGTCAAAGGAAATACAGGTGGGTGGACATCGGTTATGTGGTAAAGCCGTCCGTCTTACCGGGTTCTGTGACGGGAATACTGGCTATGTTCCAGTGTTATGTAGTTACCCACTATCTACTCTGGCAACATCCGTCACTCTGTCCCCATAACTGACATCGTGCAGTTCTAACAGCGTTTCATGATTCACGATTCTGCACTGCAGTTACCTGCTACTACGGACGGCTGACCGAATCTTCACATATCTCAATCTATTATCATAGTCACCCACGACATCTACCAAACCACCTTTCCGGTCTTTGTCTGTGCATTAATATTGCCATTCAATCGCTAATTTCCAAACAAACAAGAATTCCAGTCAAAAGCAGACAGTTTCAGCGCAGTTTCTTATGGACAAATGGTATTTATGCCACTGGGATCCAAAATATGAATGTACGTGAACCGATATATGCAGTTGCAGATGACGATCCCAGTGTTTCGCTACGCGATGGATATCAATGTCCTAACCACAGAATAAGTTTTTTTTATAAATAAGACTTTTCACTGATAAGCCTACGTATTTTACGTTCGTGTCATGATGACAGCTAAAGCCTGCAACATGTATACCTCCCCCCCCCACACACACACACACGGTGCAACAGACTCTAATGGGCCAGGATTTACTCTTTATCGAGGCTACACGATCACACAGACACGCCACACTCGGTAGGAATCCTCTGGTCGAATGATCAACCCGACGCAGAGACCTCTACCTGACAACACACAGCACTCACAAGAGACATCCCATGCCCCGGCGGGATTCGAACCGGCAATCCCAGCAGGCAAGCGGCCGCAGACCCACGCCTTAGACCGCGCGGCCGCTGGGATCGACCCGCAAATGTCTAGGCCACAAAAATACATAAAAATAAATATCATTACATTTCCTAAAATGCGTGTTCACTGTACATTCCACATGAGTGTTTCATTACAGACGTCAGGATGCAACAGTAAGCGATTCACAGAATTCGTGTCCACGCCTTGTGACTTTCAGTTGTAAGCTGTTACTTTCTTCTTCAGTAGCTGCATCTTTCACGCACACAATAATTTTGTAGGAGGTAAATGTGGGAAAAGACAATGCGCAAAGACGGTGGAATTCGAACCATATCCTTACACACTGTGTCTTCAAAGGGGCATGCGTGGCACAGTCGATGTAGGCAACGCGCTACAAACCGAAAGGCCGCAAGATCGATTCCCGAAGGGGTCACTGGGATTTTTCATTGACTTAATCCTTCCGGCCGCATTGCGGTCCTGGAGTCGACTCAGCCTGTAACAGAAATGAGTACCGGGGATATCCCCTTGGGTGACGAAGCGACCGGTACGTAACAGTCTCTTCCCTGAATGATTCCAACCAAATTAATCAGCGAACTTCTCATCTCTTCTACTACTGACACATCACACCACGTCCTCTCTGATCGAGCAACCTAACAGTATCTGGTAAAGAGTATAACTTAAGAAGCTCCTAATTACGCAGTTTTACCCAGCCCCTGTTGCTTCCTCTCTCAAACACGTATTCTCCTTAGAACCATCATCTCAAACATCCCCAATCTATACGAGATGTGAGGTTTTAACGGAATCGAATACGTTGACTTCCGTTTTCTGGGACGTGATACTGTTACCAAACGAAAAGGCGTCATATCCCGGAAAAGAGTAACCTTCAACCAAGATCTACCTTCTTCCCCTAACGCGTGAAGTTTTAGGCCGATGTGCTTCCCTCCAGTACTGAGGAAAACGACGAAAACTTATAACAAAAGCCATGTCTTAGGCTAAACTTAATCGCGTGCTTCAATTCCTTTCGATACTACCTACATCATCAACAAAATACACAAATAAATAACTTCAAACTATTAAAATAAATTATATAAACCCGTTATCAGACTTCTGTATGGGTACACACCATCTGTTGCGCAATAGGGAAGCGAGTGCGATTTCATCCTAGCTGCTCTTTTGGAGAATTCTAATGTCAACCTAGCGAGCACGCCCAGCGGTCGTCAATGTATGTCATTGGGTTAATACGAATTAAATGAGAACGTGTAGCCTTTAAAGAAACAGGAAGATTTCCGCATGATGGTTCAATTTACTGGGCTCTCACCACAACGAACACTCAAGCACATTATTTCGACTGTTAACTACAGCATGCTTCGTCCCAGCTGTGCCATTATCAAGCAGTTCAATATACAAAAGCACAAGTATCAGAAGTGCACAAATATAATCACATAAAAATGGTAAATACATTACTTCACACAGTATTGCTTTAATGGCAGATAAAATATACACGGTAGAAACACAACTCTACAAACTTATCCAGTATTTATCACGAAAACACTGTTCTGCGGAAATACGAAAATACTAATAAGCACGAATAAACAGCCCAGCAAACCAATAACATTAAAAAAAAACCTAAACGCGCAGTAATACCCGCGCAGTTTTCCTGTTTTAAACCTTTACCTACTTTTGGGAAGGCAAGAGTGCATCTTAATGTTTGTGAATTTGTGAAGACATCTTGCAAGCTAGTATAATACATAATTAGTTGTGTTTGACGGTTATACCAATAAATACAAGACAGCATCTGGTTTCCACATACTTTCCCCACCTTTACCACCTGACAGAGTGGGAAGGATTGATCCTCTCATTACATATTACTACCGACACATACAAACGCACGATCCAAGCCTAGCCCACAGCATGGTCACCGCTATACCCCATCGCATCAAAACACACTTAACTGAGCATTTTCTGCTACACATCTATCGACATCAGGCGGCAGGTAACACGTTCCCAGTGCTTAAAATCGTATCACTGGCTACGGCCAAGTTAAAACTTTTGCAACAACGACCAATAAACATTACTTCACCAGCTGCCACTGTATCTAATCGTGGCGCTATATAATCTTAAGAACTGACAGCGTCATTGAAGAACACCCTTTAAAAAAGTTCCTAATGAAATTGTCGTACTGCAGGAACTCCTACTGTGGTAAATGGAATTCTGTCCTACTACAGAAACCCCTACAGTAGCTCATCGAACCCAGTCGTACTGCTGGAGAGCTTTATCGCGCGAACGGTAAGAACAGGGAGCGTGTCCAGTGACCTAGTCCGTTTCTCATCCGAGAATGGAACAACTGCGCTATGTCATAAGAGAGTGTTAAGTTCCAGGCAATGCACCCGTTCCTTCACTTTGTTATGTTGCCCCGAGGATCCTTAGTCATGCCGTTCCTTTCTGAGAAACTGACTCATCAACTACAATTTTTTTCCCCCCTCGGAGAATACTGCAGTAGGCACGAATGGCCAGTGCTAAATCGGCTTAAGACAAGAGATCACGCTACGACTTAATCACGCATAACTCCTTTTCCTCACGGGCCCATAATAGTTTCCGTTTGTTACAGTGATACAATGTTAACAGTTTTTCATCAAGAAGGGCCCCTCGCTAAATGAAGATTTCTCTCATACAGAGCACCAATCCGATTAAATATGTAAGATTTCTTTTTCTTTGCGTTAAACGAGGCGCCAATTAAATGAGCGTACGTTGGTACAATAGATCATATATCAGTAACTTTCTAACGGTCTTTTGATGTGATTTTGACCGTGCATCGTCGTTAATATGTGGAAATAAAATGCCAACTAGATGCAACAGAGGTTTTTATTGCAGATCTTATTGCTTG
>JGI20166J26741_11793474_pt1 | contig 10217 bp, 1 predicted proteins | sample TergutCu122P5_FD_26741 | JGI IMG/M metagenome (IMG submission 26741) | reverse complement strand
GGTTGGCTGTAGCCTCTGATTTACTCGAACATTCAGAAACAGATGAAAATTACCCTGACAACATTGTATCCCTTCCCAGAATTAAAAACGCCTTGATAGGTAAAATATTTGAGTGTGTGGAACTGATCAAAATGATATGCAGAAACTTTTAGAGATCCCCAAAACAGAGTGTGGGAGAAGCTACCAACAGTGGAATGGCTGGTGGAATATTTTCAAGCAGAAGGAGCCTATCTTGAAAGGGATTAGTCCGTAATCAAGGTAAATTTACTATTGATAGTTTCACAACACCAGTCCGGGTGCTTCTTGTTAGGCCTCATTTATGTACATTTGTTATGGTCGAGACCAAGAAAGTCGACTGAAGTGTTGATAATTGTAGTTGGTGTTCACCAGGTGTTTGGTTCGAATTATTTTGGAGACACCGACTCTCCTGTCGCAGGTTCTTGACGGTTTCCTTCATTGAATCCATATTAATTCCAGGATATAATCTTAAATTAGGCCAGAAGAGTTTCCAAACTTTTTAAATTCATTATTGGCCAATAATTTGTGCTGTTTCGGAAGCAGTCAGCGGCGTGGTATAGGATATTAAGAAATAAGTTCTCGAGCTGTAAACTAATAACTTCCAGTCACAATGCACTATGGTTTCGTCTGTGACTTTTAATTCTTGTGTCTTGTTGGCGATTGGCGAAATAGCATTGTGAAAGTTGACCTTTCATAAGTTTCCCATTTAATCTCGCTAAGTGTGAAAGTAACACCCTCACTGTGGGTGGTACTTCATGGTCATTCCAGGAAACCACACGCAAGAGTCCAATAAAAACTTGAAATCATCATATTACATTTTTTAAGTAATTTCCACCCATAACACTTTGATCCCAAACTTGGGCTTTTGTGGGGGAAATATATTTTAGTCCTTCGACATCAATACATATTTTAAGAATTGTTTCTTTTATCACAGTTTATTACGCTTCTTTTGCGTCTGATTTTTTTGTAACGTAAAATTTATTCCGTCGATAAAATTGTTAATAAGAATGTTGCGATTCCTGTTCTTCCTACTAATTTGATTATGTTATTAACAAAATTTTCTGTCGGTATTTGTAGGTAGGTTTCACCCTTTCATAGGCCACGAAGGCCCTTAGGGAGAGTAGAGGTATAGCTCTACTCTATTTTTGACCTCAGTACTAGAGGGGGTGAGGGGTCAGCGTCACGCCCCGGCCGCACCTTACCCTCGGGAGAGACCCGGTACCCATTTTACAGTATGTTGGGTCGGCCTCAGGGTCGGTCTGGACAGGTGCGGAAAATCTCGCCCCCATCGGGATTCGATCCCCGGACCGTCCAGCCCGTAGGCAGTCACTATACCGACTACGCTACTCGGCTCACATCGATGTTTGTTCGAGAATAAATAGTTCTAGTACATTTCAAGAGATGTTATCTTTAGCCGTGAGGTTGTCCGTGTATAGGGCTACATACATCGTATATACAATTTATTGCTATGTGTTTGTACCACTGTAGACAAATCTGGGAGCTCTTTGACATTGCAGTCGTTCCTCAATATAGTCAATTTTAAACGTTGTAAATCTCCAGATTTTATAAGCGCAAGACACACCTCGTAGCCTTTTCCAGTGGCCGCACGGTCTAAGGCGTGGGTCTGCGGCCGCTCACTTGTTGGGATTGCGAGCTCGAATCCCGCCGGGGACATGGTTATATGTCTCTTGGGATTGTTGTGCGTTGTCAGGTAGAGGTCTCTTCAATTGATCGATTACTCGTCCAGAGGAGTTCTACCGAGTGTTGTATGTCTGTGTGTGATGGCCAAAATTCAATAATGTGGAGGCCTAGATTCACTAGGGTTGTCAAACCATGAAAAAAAGGATGCGTGAAGTCTTTCTGAAGTATGACTCAGTCGTAACTACCGGGGAGCTGATAAGTCCTTAGTCCAACCTACTTCCCGATGTATTTTGTTTGATTTTGAGAATATTTCTTTTGATGCTAGTCTTGTTATATGTATAAATAGTACTAATATTCCTCCAATTATGATTATAAATAGGATAAATGAACATAAAATTTTTCTGTCGCTGTAGCTTGTTTCCTTCCTGGTCGGACTAAGGAATTACAAGCACCCCTGTGTAACATTGTAAGCGGATACTGTAGTAGTTCCTCCATCACAGTGACCATCAGGTACGTTCGGTCTTCTCACAATTTTTTGAATTTTGAATCCCGCACGCGCCGTGAAGAGCTTTTTTTTTGTTTTGTTTTCCTGTGCTTCTGAATGCTCAAACTCTCGGCTAAAGATTCCTATCAAATGTCAACAAACAAGATTCACATAGCCGAGAATTGGAAGGCCTATGGACTTCAGCGCTGGTTATATTCTTAGACGCATAGGCTGTAACATATAATACTGTAAAGTGTGTACATTAACTCATCTCTTGTAAATCACGTTTTGAACTAGATAATCTCTGGTTATGCTAACCTCCGTAATTATTTTTCTTGTTTCCTTAAGTCGGTTGTTGGTGGTCTTCACAGTTTCCTAAGATGTGATAGTCTAATGCGAAGGACATGTCCGTCGGTGATCAGTCAGTATGAAATTCTCTCTTTCTGGCGGACAATTTCAGACTGAGTTTCAGAACTTCATGCTTGAAAAAGTTAAGAAGATTTGTAAGGTATAATAAATTAGATCTGTAGGGTTTAAGAAAGAAATATTAACGGCTTATTAGGCATATTTTCTTAAACAGATATAATTTCATACCCTAAAAGTCATTTAAAAAGCACATTTTAATAATTTGTGTGATATTATAGAGCTTCGTAATTTGTGTTATATTGAGGGTATTACTCGTATTATTGTGGTAACATCCTCAAGGAGGTTAGATGGGTTGGGCTTATAATCCTTACGAAAGACGTGAGAATTGTTGAAAAATTTAACAGGAAAGACTGAAGAGAAGAACTCTTTTAGACGGTTATATGTAGATGAGGTGTCACTTTAAAATGTGCCTTAAAGAAATAATATGTGAACCGGGTTTGTGTGTCTCATAGTGGGCTGATGCGAACACTCTAATTAATTTTCGAGTTCCACGAAAAGAATACCTCGAATAGCTGAGCAACTGTTAGCTTCTGTAGCACTTCGTAAAGTGCTTTGACTTCTGGTAGATTTATGAATAAGAGTACTGACTTACAATGATTCGGCTTTCTAAATACTGCCTATACTTCGCACAAATACACGCCTTCAATCTAGACTCTGTGTTAGATTTAGCTAGACAGTGAAACTTATTATGTCCTTTCTGTCTTTACTCTCACATCAGTACGGCATCTTTTTTCTTCCAGAATCCTTACAAATGCTTTTTTAATGCATTTAATACACTTGTATTGACTTTCAGTAAATGTGAATGAAAAGTCAACTTTTGTTTGTGGAATTTCGTTATAAATACGTACTAGAAAGGTAAATCCTCTGTTCTGAAGTTCGTAATATTTATCAGAGTAATTGCATGAAACAGGAGTACTGGCATTGCGCAATAAAATGTTGCCTCCGTTTTAAAATTGCGAGAGGTAAAGCCAGTGAAATGTCTGTCTTGTAACAGTAACTGTATTGGGTAACATCGCTTTACTGGCGCACGTCTGCTGCCGGTCCCACACTCTTTGGAAAGAATAAATTGGCTGTTTCTAATATGCGTTATAACGTCCGAAAATACGAGCAGCTTTTCTTTGTAGACTATTTATCGCCTAACAACCTCCCGCAATCTGACTCTGCATAAATTTTGTGTGACTTACTATTATTGCATAATATTACGGCCACTACTAGGAAGGAAGTTGTAGGCAAATATTTGAATAAGTCTGCGCATGTCACATGTAACAGCACTCCAGATTCATGTATTTGCACCAGGCTGGATTAGAAATACCGTCATCGTTTGATGTTATGAAATTCTTAATATGATATACCATAACGCAATGAACTAGAGAAACATTCTTGTACTTTTACTGTGCAATTTATAAACTGTATATACGACTGTTATATTGCAGTAATGGCTGTGTAGGTTTTAATGGCTTCTTTTGTTAATGACAGGCACCCCGGAAGATGGCAAATATATGCTGTCGAAGTGTGCAGGGTGAATGTAATCGTAATTTTATTAAAAATTTATGTAATATTGTCCTTCGATAGATTTAATCGTTCCTGGACTACAATACAAAAAGGCTGTTAAACGATAATGTCCAAAATGGAGGCCATAGGCCAAATGTCCAAGACAACGCGTATCATGGCATTATAAAATGGAAACCCGTATATGGCATATAATTTTTCCCCACAGTATATCTTGTCACGAGAAGGGGCTTCGTTGTTTATACCAGTCTGAAAAACAAATGTTTGCTAATATAAAATATAATGGCTATTTTGTACTTCAGTTCCTCTACTTCAGTGTCGCAGTTCTTATCAACCGGGCAACATATTTATCTTATATAACATGGCGCAAATTCTGCAGTGCAAGAAGTTGATGGTTTACTTCAGTATTTTGGTGATTTATATATACAAACGCTCTCTCATTAAAAATGCAACATTGACTGGTGTAAGGAATGCAGCTCGTTCAGTTCTCACTGCACAACGTATCGAAATGTGAACGAAATACAAGTCATTTTAGATGGAAATAACTTTCAGTGGTACGAGATTAATACTGTGTTTTTAGCCAACATGGGAACCATAAGTGCAATCAAGAAAAGATCCGTCGAACACCCAAACGAAGCGCCCTTGCATCTTGCGTATTAAGTTTAAAAAGATGTTTGTATGAAGAACTGTCGAGCAGGCTACCATACCGTAATAGTTGGTAAGCCACTTTCAGCGGAGTTGAGAACAATTACAGACTGGCCAAGGTGCAGCCATCCATTTGCTGAAGACCTTAAAGGCTAGCTTTTCTTAATTTCGATTAGAGCATAGTAGCCCCCGATAAATGTACGTTGTTTACTGCATCAAGAAATGTTGAAATTCTAGCTATTGTTTAGTGACGTCACCTTAAAAAACGTGTGCTACTCTTCGTGCGGCTGTTTTATGATACAAGGAAAACTGAAGTCATTTTCTTTGCCCATTATTGTTTGCACTAACTGCTCGAAAAACAGCACACAGTATCGAAGAGTTTACCGAAAAGAAATTATTTCCGATAAGAAACTCTTTCGTTCTAAATCCCAAAAGAGTGACGACGGACTTCGAAACTGCACATAAAATTGCTGTAACATGCTGTTTTTATGGATATATGTATATATTATATATAAACGTATATAGCCTGGGGCTATATGGGTGTGGGTGTTCAACGCAACGCCTCGGCCACTTTACTGTTGGGAAGGATACCCTGTAACCACCGTGCATGAAGCTGGGTGGCCCTAGGGGCTGATAAGGACGGGAGCCAAAAAAAAATATCTCCTCGTATTAATGCAACTACAAATTTCTTTTCCGTCACATGCCAATAAAATGTCTCTATTATAGACGTTTATAGTAAGCGGAAATTTATCGGGCGTTTCAAAGCCTTTGTCGCAATATGTTGCTAAGAATTAATTACTACTACTACTGCTACTAATACTACTATTACTACTACCACCACCACCACCACCAACACCACCAGATGTGTTTCGTCTGCAAATCCATTAGTTTATCCTGTGGCATTTTTTGATCAACTTAACTATGTTTTTCAGGGTTTAGGGTTTTTGTCACAGTACTTCGTTGATATTGCTTTTTTCCGATCATAGTACATTTGTTTTTTCTGCAATTAATTAATACACATTCTGCAATTTAATTAGTACACCTTGAATTGAATTACTATTACTTTGTATCGACATTCGCCCATCCGTTTTCAGAGTTTGATTTCAGAAACTTCGAAAGACGACTGTGTTTTCAACCGATATATTTTATGAGATTTTAGGTCCTCACGGCAGTGAAATTAAGATTACGACTTTCTGGAATGTGACGCCATGTACTATAGTTCATAGGAATCATCGTGTCTCCCGAAATACTCCCTTCTGTTATCGTTTTACAACCCAGGAGTAACAACATGCAACACCTACTGTAACGTCAAGAAACTTTGCGGTTTCCGCGGACAGTTTATTTATGTGTTCGGCATGATCCTCAGAAGAAATATAAGATGACCTAGAAAGGACCGAATCATGTAGATCACACATGTAATAATAGTAAGGAAACACTGACTACAAGTCCATTTTGTTGGATTATTATAAGGAAGAAACCCATGTTGTTTGTGATGTACAAACTGAGTCTTTATAGAATACATACAACATAGCCGAATGTCATTCTTCAGAGGGTTAATCCATTTATTCTTTCAGAATCTACATAGAGATATATTTGTCCCAGAAGGCTGGAGATCTAAAAATATCTACGGGTATTTTGTGGTCGCTGTAAACTTTATAGACAAGCATCTTTGATGTTAATGCAGTTTAATCTGAGAAAAATTTAGGTGTACGGTGTGTCATTCTGTGTTGTAACATTCTGTTAATCTGAAGAGAAATACCACTTGGAAATTTCTCTTACAATCTTACCACACAGAATACTGTCAGTCACACTTGGACTGTTTACGGCTTGGTAACATGAATTCCTGCGTGTCAGCAGGATTTTTACTGACGTTCTGTAGAAAGGCTGCTTACTTGAGGACCCAATGCTTTTAGTATAGCTTTAGCAAAAGTGCTTGATGTTGTGGGTATTATTTTATTTCACGATATCCAAGGTCTTGTATTTTAAATAAAAGTAATTGTGGCACTTTGAATTATTTCTGATACGCTAACTTTAAACTTGTTTGTACAGACGAGTAATTTGCAAACAGAACTCCTGAGGCCTGCTGTTGTGTTGGATAGGTTTATAGCCATACCCGTCTGTCAGTACTGTTGTTAAAAATCAAGTGAAAGAGCCTTTCGCAAATGAAACAAATTTATTAAAAATGAGATGTAATTATAAAGACTGAAATGCTCCTTTACTTCATTGTATGTATACTCCAGAGGATGGTTGATGTAAGGGTAATGTTGTATTTCTTATTTTATTTTACCTACGTAGAGATGTAAATGAGTACGGATTACTTTTTGACAAATTGAATTTCATCTTCCTCCTCGTGTTCGTAATTATTTAAAATAAATATTCTTCTGTAATAAAACTTGCATATATTCCAAACTCTGTTGCCACTTGTTATGTCAAGATCTAAACCTAAGGGTCGCTATTTATGCTCTCTCTTTACAAATTCGCGAGTCCGCCATAATGTATCTGACGGTATGAAGGTAGAAATTACGGCAGTAGAGTGTTATCCAGAGGCATGACATGTGTACCAGATTTTGTGAAATTCGTTTTGCGTGTTTAAAATATATGCGTTGCATTGAGACACAAACAAATAACATGGGATCTGAAAAATGAATGTGGAATGTTACAGGAACACACACAGACACAAACACACACACACACACACATACACACAGACACTCACAGACACAGACAAACAGACAACATGGAATCTCTCAACACACTTTTTATTAGTTTGGAAAGTTGCCTAAAAATTTGGGGGCAGGCAGAGACCTAGTGCGTTTCTTCCGGTAGTAATATTCACAAACGTATTTATTTGCCCGTTATCCTGAGTTGCAAGGAATTAGAGAACTCGGTGTGATTATAAAGTTTCTCCGCAAATTGGGTTGGGATCTTTAATCCGCTACAATACAGGCGTCACTAAATATTTCCCCGGCTGCTTGTAAATATTAAATTAATTAATTAAAATTGTAAATGTTCTGCGACTTTTTTAATGTTCTAGCCAACTTTTCCATTTATGTGGTTTAATTTTGAAACTTTTCAAGTAGACTGATCTTGAAACTCAGACTAACAAATTTGCGCATGTCCTGTAAAATCTGTCAAAGAACCTGCGAATGTGTCCGAAAACCCCGGAGAACTGCCTATTCATCTTCTCCGAACCGATGTACCAGTGAACTACCAGTGTATTCATCCGGTGTTTCCTTTTTCCATTGCTTCAGTATATTGCATAATCCTTATTTCAATACTTAAAAAGAAGTTTGCAGACACGTGGGTGCTGTTTAAAGTAGATACTTTGCAGACTACGCAAAGAATTTTAGAGGAAATGCGACGCTTGCCTGGATAATATTTAGGCCACACGTCATGTTACGTGTTTTATTTGGAAATAAATCGCCAGTTCTCAAGACACTTAACAGTAACAATTATATGCTGAATGTGATGAACGCGGACCCTTTTGCGGGAGACAAAAGTTGTCTCTGTTAACTAATCGAAGGAATTATGTGCGAATATGCGCCCTCTGTGTCGGCTCTTAGTCAGTTACGAAAGTTTGATTTGGCATTCTTTCTTCGTAATGGCATTCATATGACATATTGCAACATAGGTGACTATGAACAGAATGTTACTTCTCTTTTTATGTAGAAAGCTTAGTTGAGCGAAGAAATTTAAGTTCTACTAAGTCTGAGCTTAAAGAGGAAAGCTGTGTTACGTTCAGACTGTCACACGTGCACCACAGTTCGTGCTGCACGCCGAGGAAACATATATTTTTACTTACCTTCTCCTTGTTGCGCTACATACTTCAAAATTTTGTATTCTTTGTGTCTTTGTGTTGAAATTTCAGTTGTCCTCCGGAGTCATGTAATGTAGGTACATGAGAACCACTTGTCTAAGAACATTGCAAATCGTTGTATCTAAACACTACCCTGCTTGTTTCTCATTAAATTATCTGCGATTTCAATAACTCATGTAACACCAACAAATAGACTGTTCTACAATTTATTGGTACATTCTTCTACATATCTGCTCCATGTTTCGGCGCTATTCTCTCGCCATCTTAAGTGAGTTGACACCAATAATTTTTTAAAACATTCAAGTAAATTTTTAAATAAATTTTTATGTCAGATCCCCGAAGATGGCAAGGTACGAGCGCCGAAACATGTAGGAGCTACGACAAAAATCTAGGATTAAATACAGAATAGTGTTTCTTGGTGTTACAGGAGTTATTTACTTCACCATAATGCACGGAATAAACAGTGTGAAAGAGTGCATTGTAATATTGTGGAAGTTATCTGCGATCTTGGTACAGAATGAGGCATATACAGTATTGTCATTAATCATTCTGTTTTGCTGTGTTTACCCACTACAAGAAGCCCGTGTGCACTTCACTGTGTAGCAGAATGCCTAGAACAGAATACGACGCGAAAGAAACTGGACTATTCCACCTCTTCTCTGAGATTCCGACCCGCTACTAAATAACTGAAATTAGTTTCTAAGTTTAAATAACCGCTTAGCTGACTGGAGGATGTTCATGTCATGATAATATTTAATTATGACTAGGCCACTGGCTGCGCGACCCGGCAGGTGGGGAGATTTCTCTTTTCACCTTTGCATCCAGACCGGTTCTGACACCCTGCTTCCTATCACAAAATACTGTGGACTGTTTGTCGAAAGATAAATCAACCGGTGCGTGAAACTGCATGTATTCTCCCATCTACTCCCGGAGTTAATATTGGATGGAGTTCTTCCTCCACGTGCCTCTCCATTATGTCCTTTTTAAGCATAAATGTACGTCTTCGTCGAGTCATTTTTAATTAAACACAAAGAGGGTTCAATTAAATGAATAAGAAAGTAAATGTGACCTGAAAGAAAACCAACATTGGCACAATTAATGCTATGAGATAAAGTCTAAAAACATTGTAAATACAAGTGACGGTCCTGCCGTTCAGAGGATGTAGGCAAAATGGGCTAAGAATAAGAATTTAAACGTTTAAGCAATTTTTATTTTATATTTTAGTCTTTCTACCAAGTTCCTACAAAATATGACTACAAAACTACAAGATACCACTAACCCAGAAAATTATAACATAACTTTCAGGTCTATGAAAGTCTTAGATCTCAATGAAGTACTTTCATGTGACCGAAATAATTTTCGTTTCAAAATAAAATTATTATTTGTTCCAGTAGAATGCCACTGAGAAGAAACGAATTGTAATGTACTCTCATATTTGCATTGATTAGGAGTGTATTGCTTGCTCTTACTTTCTTAAATGACACAGAGAATTTTGTTATTCCCAATAATGCTGACTGCCTTTTTCGGGGGTAGCGTGCTGGCTTTTAGTACCCAAGTTCGCGGGTTCAAACCCGGCTGAAGCCGTCGGATTTTTAAGGGCGAAAAAAATCCTCAGCACGCCTTCCTTCGGAGGGGAAGTAAAGCCGTCGGTCCCATGTCGTAGATTTGCGGCATGTA
>JGI20166J26741_11793363_pt1 | contig 10217 bp, 6 predicted proteins | sample TergutCu122P5_FD_26741 | JGI IMG/M metagenome (IMG submission 26741) | reverse complement strand
GGTGGGTGATCAAGACACTGGAAGCCCAGGTAGGCCAGTTTCTTCTGGGTTGCAAGTGCCCGGTGAGCCAGGGCATTGTCGTGCAAGAACAAGACCCCCTCGGTGAACTTCCCGCGTCGTTTTTCCTTCAAACAGTCCTTCAATTGCACCAGCAGAGATAAGTAATACTCTGCGTTGATAGTTTGGCCCTTTGGAAGATAATCAATGTGCAGGATGCCGTCTTGATCCCAAAAAATCGAGGCGAGAACTTTTCCAGAGGATTTTTGCACTCGGAATTTTTGGGGCGGGGTGAGCCGCTATGCCGCCACTCCAACTGATTGTTGCTTTGTCCCCGGGTCATACTGATAAAACCAGGTTTCGTCCATGGTCACCAATCGCGCCCGACAGAAAATCATTTGGATCGCGCCGAAAAAAAGTTCCAAAAGTTGCTCCGACGAATTGCACCATTGATGTTTTTGATCCGCGTTTAGGCATTTCGGGACCCACTTCGCGGAGAGCTTCCGCATGTCCAAATCTTCATGAATGATGGAACCAACCCGCTCACGTGAAATGCCCAGTTGCTCAGCTATTGATTTAGCCGAATCCGGCGGTCTTCCAAGATTAGCTCGTGAATTTGATCAACAATCTCCGGAGTGGTCACTGTTTTGGGTCGTCCAAGACGAGGCGCACCACAGGTGGAATAATCACCACATTTAAACTGGGCCACCCAGTTTTTGACGGTGGCTTACGATGGTGCATATTCCCATTATGTTTCTTTCAGAATAGCGTGAATTTCCTTCGGCGCCTTGCCTTGCAAAAAAAAAACTGATGACAGTTCGCGTCTCGATGTTGTTGAAATCGCGAGCGTCGCCTGACATGCTTCCTTTCAGCCTTGGTAACAAGAAAAGACTTGCAATTTGGCACATGAACAGACCCCCTCTTTCCAACGACACTATCGATACCGTCCTACAACATCGGGAAGTATGTCGAGCTAAGGAATTATCATCCCCCCTCGTACAGGTTACACGGAAATACTGCGTATTTTTTAATGATACATATGCTACACACAAATCCTACAGGCACGTTCGGGATTTCAGAAGAAAGTTTCCTCATGCTGCACATGTTCACATTGTTACAAATACGTGAAAAGTTTTTGAGCAAGAGGATTCATTCTAGACAGCAAAACTAGCAACGTACACGGAATTACCAAGGAAAAATTTGACGCGAGTCGCTGAAGATAATGAATTGCACGCACAACAAATTATCGTCTCTGCGTCATCAGTCGGAAACGACACGAAGTGATGCAATTTCATCCACTGTGGCACAGGATCTATGGCTCACTGACCCTAAGACACATCGTGATGTGGGGCCAAATTTTGTGACCTGGAATCTTGTGGGATGCATGCTGGAGAAATAGATGCCACATTCTTTGTCTAGCGACGAAGCTTTGTCCATCTCAGTGGATACGTGAATTATAATGTAAAGGTTTTATCATCTTAATACACGAAGAACAATGGCGGTCGGCTTACGGTGTGCTACAAATGCAAATAGGATTGCTGGGACAGTTTTTACTGAAACTATGAACTCCTATCGACATGTTTACACGCGATCTGACGTCCTTTTATGAACACCTATACGACTACAGAAGGAACTATACCTCTTTTCAGCAAGAGACTGCAAGAACCCCACTGCAAAGAATTCTTGGTCTGAATAGTAAGTAGAGGGTTTGTGGCCTCCTCCTTCGACAGACCTGAAAGAGTGTCGGTTTTACAGGTGAAGCAAGTTACAGAACGGGATGTGGTAATTACCCTCGCACTGCAGACAGCCTGAAAGGACGCAATGAGCAAGCCGTGTTTCCCGTTGCACCAGCAGGTCTTCGACGTGCAATGAAAAACGTGTTTGCAGGTTATGGCGCCCGTCTGAGAGCCGAGTAAAAACCATTTCCAGCAAAATACGGCCAGTACAAAACCAAATAGTAATTACACAGCGCTCCACTAACGGGTGTGGACCGCGACTCGCGGCAGTCACAACGGCAATCGCTGTGCTGCCTGCAGTCAAGCTCAACAGTCCGAGGGTAAAGTGATGAGCCACATCACTTAAAATTTGTCCCGGTATACATGTTAGTTACTTTTCTTAACTTTTAAAATTGTTGGGGATACGTGTTTCCTAACAAATTTGTTTTTCAAAAATTTCCCGTTGATATTTCAACGGACTTCATGTTGGTACTAAAAATAATTACGTACATTAATTTCAGAGTCACGGAATTGTAGACTGCTTTACGCATAATATGCTCGTGCTGGTCAGGCTGCACCCCTGCAATTAAAGACGGTGCAGCTGCACAAGGATGTACAATTGTTAATACAATTATCCCCATTCAGTTACGCGGGCGTCACTTTTACGCTTATCAGTCCGCAGTCTTGGACTACAACATCCAGCCTCTGGCTTTTCGATGTATATGTGTAGACAAAAAGTTGCTGACGAGTTTACACATTATCTTAGCTCACTCTTCATATAGCTTACAGCTGACGGAGCTAAGCAGGAAGAGACAGACGTACTGTATTACTCTAACACACAACTTGGATTACGATTACTCCGGTAGACTGAAGCAATAAAGAACAGATCTTCTCATAGTGTTCGTTTTACAACTTTGAGGGATATGAAATTGTTCTTTATTTATTTCGGGCCGCATCCTTATAGCAGACATAAATTCCAGTGTGCAGCGCCATGCAAATATATTGCTGACATTTAAAATCAAGAAAACATGAACATATTTTCTGGCCTTCGTATTTAATTAAATCACAGTTTTACAACAAAGTCATCCGGAATAGGCTCCAACATCATTCAGGAGTAGATGGTTGAGGAATGAAGAAAGAAAAGTGTTTTATTTGACGGAGGTGTCAACTGCTAAGATTATATAGCGTCGATAGTAGATATACAGATACGAATATGGAGCACTGAAGGAACGACACCGGCAGTGGAAAACCGAAGTACTGGAGGGGAAAATGTCCCAGTTCCACTCTGTCAACGACAAATCCCATATTCACTGCCCTAGGATCCAAATTTGGCATTCCCGTTAGGAGACCGGCAACTAACCACCTGAGCCACTGCACCGCTTTTACAAAACACTGAAGTCTATAAATTCCGCTCGTCGCCTTGATCTATGCTGCACCTATAAACTAAACTAAACTAAACTCCGTGGCCTTAGTCCGCGAGCGAACTATACCGACAGAGCACCTATATATATATATATATATATATATATATATAAACTGCCGATTTTTAACGTACAGCGACGTGGACCTATCAAGTACAGAAAACACATTCGCTTTCGGAGATACTTAGAAACGAAAGTCTGACAACTTGAAGCGATTTCGAGTCCACTCTATATGTCACTGACCAGTATTTTGTTCATCGAATCATCACAAAGATGCCCGTTTAGATGAACGTACAGAAGCGAATCAGTTTAGCCTTAAAGGAAAACAAAATTCACCCGCCGAGTTTCGGTGCAAGAACCAACACCAGACTCCCTAAATATCATTTCGTAATTGTGAACAGTCATTACATTTTCACTACGAATCACTTTATTCACTTCATACAAAACCGCAGCTATTTCTAGCAAAATTTTACACTGCCAATGCATTATTTTACCAATTATTAAGAGCCTATTAATACACTACGCGGTAGCACCGTTGGTTGAGGCACTGCACAACAAACCAGAAGGTCGTGGGTTCGGTTTCCGATGGCATCATTGAGATTATTCAGTGAATTAATCCTTCCGGCCGCACTATGGCCTTGGGGTCGACTCAGCCTCTAAAAGAAATGAGTACCAGGTATATCTCCTGGGAGTAAAGGCAGCCTGTGCGTAGGGCTAGCTATCCTACCACTTTCGATTTTCTAGAAATTCTGGGAGCTTCAACCTCCTGGAACCGTTAGGGCCTATCCAGGTCTCTAATGAGATATCTTTACCTAATTAATACGCTTATTAGGCAATATAAACCTTATTATATTATACGGTGGTATTACATTATCTTCAACATGTTTCGTCTCAGATACAGACACCATCAGAGGACAGATTTTCCATATTAATTAATCTAGGTTAATAGTGAACAAAAACTCTATATGATGCCACTGTATTCTCCGCTAGATCAACAGAGAAATATCATATTTAGCGATATGTATTGGTACAGACACATATTAATGTATTTAATCTGTAATATTAACGTCGGAATTGTATACAGTTGCCGAATCCGGTGGTCGTGCGGTCTAAGGAGTAGCTTTGCAGCCGCTTGGTTGCTGTGATAGCAGTTTCGAATCCCGTTGAGGGCATGGTTGCTTGGGGTGCTGACTGTGTGTTCTGTAGGTAGATGGCCTCTGCGATGACCTCAACGCAATACGCAAACAAGGCCATTTACGCATGAACTACGAGTATACTTCATAACTAAAACAATCTTGAAGACCATAAAATCCACAAATAAAGTAGTGCCTACTGCTCCTGTTACAACACAAATGTACTTTTAGTTTTCGTTTTAACACATCTTAACTATGAAATTAGCAAAGAGACACGCGGCTACCCTAAGCCATTCTACAAAGAATATTATAATTCTTATGTAAACAGATATTTTTCTATCTTTATTTTAATTGAGAGTATACTTTACTATACTTGTTGCAAATTACTTTTTAAATACTTCATAGCTTGAAGATGGCTTATAGTTAGTCGAAATGAAATAGGTGTGCTCGACTGAAAATGTTTGCTACTACTGATATAAAGCAAAACGGAATGAGCAATACAAAGGCAGATTTAACGATCTTTGTGTGGCACTTAGCCACGACACTCGCGTCTGAGTGACCCGCGGTTAAAAAGGTTTCGCGCTACTGTCATAGATGGCAGGAGTGACGGCCCCAAGCAACAAACTATTTAAAGGGATACGCAGCAGGGGAAAACACCTGCAGGAATTTAACAGACCTTGCTGATGACAGCATCACATGCGACTAACCTACAAATATAACATCTGATATTACTGCTAGCAATTCCACAGTGCACATCAATGAATGTACCTGCCGGTAGATTCGGTTTTAGGTTTTCACAACTGTGTGGCTGATGAACCCGTTCTTCTGCGACATGACGATGCACCACTGGGTAATCGGTTTCCGACGTTTGAAGGGAGGTACCGCCTTTATCTTCAAGCGTCTAAAGTTGCGAGAACCGACGTTTGGAAGGCATCACGTTACTTCGAAAGGTCGGGAACCGATTACCAAATGACGCAGCGTCATCTACCTGACAAACAAAAAGCTGAAGAGGCAGATCAACTATACATATCGAAACATAACACAACACGGAAGTGTGCATTCTCTCGATGCGATTTAGACAGTTCTACTAAAGGCTATACTGGGAATGAAAGTGTACAGGGTGAAATGGCGCAAGAACACAACACCGTCAAATTCTCGTCGTGATATCCAAACTGATAATTCGTATGGCTCCATAAACATTTAACGTGATTGTATATGTGTATGGTACACTGAATTGGTTTTATCATATTATTATAACATTAGCTGCTTTGTACTGTCACAACAAAAAGACGGGTTTGCGTCGAAACGCGCAGCGTATGAGTGATGTGACTGCACATTAGGCTTCATAGCATCTGTGCACTAATGAACAATTTAACAGAAAATACGAACAAATGCACAAGAAATTAAATGTGCTCTTTCACGTATAGTTCAATAAGACTCCGACATGTTCCGGTTTTCTTCAGATCAACTACAAGGAATTTTACATTAAAAAATTACCTATAATTTATCTGTGTTTTGTATATGCTTGTTTTGATCAAGATCGACACATATTAAGAGTCTTAGTGGATTATATGTGAATGTGTAGATATAAGTACTTGTTCATTTGTTGGTATTGTCTATCAAACTGCACACTGGGCTATCACGAAAGATGTCGCTACTTTTGAACACAATCCCTCCCCCAACACGTGCATGCACATGTCCTATCCGGAAAAGCTCTTAAAATTTCCGTCGTGGCAGAAATCCGGCTCTTTCAGTCGCAAAAAGTTCCGAGAGAAAGTTCCAACGAATACAACAGATGTAATCTCAAATTATGATTCCTCGGCTTTCCAGAAGCAGCATCGCCTATCGTGCAGCGTTATTAGTCCTCGACGCGCTAAGCTGGCCGCTGCCACCATCGTCGTGGATGTACTTTCGATAGTTTTCGAACTCACTGGAACATACTCTGACGTGCTACACTCTCAATACGCCGTCACCAAACACCTGTATCACGTGGCAATAAGTTCCGTTCGAGAAAGCATGTTTCGCCGATAAATCCCACAACACACTCAGAATTTCTTCGAGGGAAGAAGCTTCCGAGGTTAGTGCTATAGTTTTCCAATGTCGTCAGCATTGCACATTCACCTGCCCAAAGACTATCAGATGACTCACTGACCCCTTACACCCTGTTGCATGTTACCCCTACTACAAGCGCCACCTCCTACCGAAAAATAAAACATTTTATTAACAAAAAATTTACAGGTTAGGGACCCTTAAAAATTAAACATAATTAATAGCAGTGCTTCTCCCTTTCTGTCTGCTTCAACTTGCCTTATAGAGCGAGCCTTTAGCTGCTGTCGCTAGCAATCATCATCATCATCATCATCATCATCATCACAATGTATGAAAAGAATGGCTAGAAAACTGGAGGGGTCTATAGGGAGAAGCATTAGTGCTCAAGAGAGATATGGAGGGGGTCATATGTGGCACTTCTTACCGTGGCCATGGTGTAGGCCTAATTTCATTTTTTACTATTTATCCCCCCACAAGAATTTTGTGTTTGTAATACAGCTCAGGATTAAAATGCTTCTCTGTACTTACGCCATGAAGCCACACGGGGAAATAGAGGTACAACTTCACACATTCTTAATTTCGGCACTAGACTGAGGTAAGAGGTCACTTCATGCCCCGGCCGCTTTAACCCCAGGGAAAGACACCGGGTACTGACTGAATAGGTTGCTGGGTGGGCCCTAGAACCAGTTTCGCCATTCTTAATGGGAGAAGAATCTTTTTCCCCTGCTGAAAATCGAATCACGACACCTCGATCGTCCGGCCAGTACCTAGTCACCGTACAAACGGAGTCATTCCCGCCCCTTGCCTGTTCCTGTCAATTACTACTAAATCTTTTCTTCGCGTCACGACCCATTTATTCTCTTGAAACTTGCATATCATATTGATGGAGCCTGGATGGTCTTCCCAATTTCACATATTTCTCTTATTAAATTATTTTTGTGATTCGCAGTGCAATTTTTGTTTCTTAATTTTAAATGCCGTAATACGTAAATGTAAAGCGAGAAAACGGTGGTTGGTTTAGAACCTAAATCGAAACCAACGCACGCTTCTGATTACCCATAGAGACAGACGGCCCATCGCAGAGCTCTCCTCGATACTATTGTGTTTGCTGCCATGAGCAGCTGCCCTGCGTCGGCTCCATTTAAGAAGGTTCGTATGGGGGAAGATAACACAGCTTATCTTTTACTTTCACCCTTTTAACCACAGCAGTTCCTATATGTAACGCCCGTCTTAATAAAAATACTGATAAATAATTTCATTAATGTTTCGATTATGCTCAGAATCCATAATTTTTCTTGAACGGTATTAATCTGTTAGTATTTTACTGGAGAGACACACAATGTGTGTTTTGTGATGTAAAAAGTGAATAAATAATATTACTGAGAATAATTTCATGCTTCTAAAGATTAACATCACAGTTCGTTGACGGAGACTCAATAAATTAAAACGTAAGGCTACAGAATTTTATATGCAGTCTGTGGGACTACGATTTGTGCTGCTCAGAAGAATGATTAGCTACGGACATGATTATTAATGTTACATTTGTCACATCGACATTGAGAATTTTTCTCTTCATCTTTGCTCTTTTCACACGCCTCTAGAATCCTCCCAAATTTTTTGTCATGAGCCATCTGTGAGTCTGAACATGGCGTCAACAATGTGGCGTGTCCGCCTTGATTAAGAACTTCGTCTGCATGTGTCAGCGTTGACTCCCGTCTAGTTCCACCACATCAAATTAGGTCCTCATCTCCTTCCAAAATTTGAGATTCTGGCAGTGATAATGCTGTAAATTCTAGGGTTTTGTGATATACTGTATCGACGTTTCGAGGAATCGCGTTACCTTCGTCTTCTATGTCAAGCAGGTATAGAAGACAGCTCGGGACTCAGCAAACAGCCATGGCGTATTTTACGGTACTATTCCAGTATATGCCTGGATCGATTAACGAAACCCACTAAAAGCTATAGTCAGGGTGTCCGCTACTCAAGACGACATTTAACATGTCAAACTCTGAATTAACCACAAAGAAGAGCTACACACTTGGCAGCTACTTTCGGTGAAAGATATCGAGTAGGGAATGGGATAGACAAGGTTTGTAAAAATACGACTATGGCTTATTTAGGAGACACTGTATTTAGGAGACACTGTTGACACAAGCAGCAACAGTCCAATAGCTCAGTCACTCAGTGGCTGGCTACTGGTTAGACCACCGAGGTGCGATAATCGGCAGGGGGAACAATTCCTCTCTTCGCCACCACTGTGGCAAGACTGGCACCGGGAAAGGGATCACAATCCTCCCGGTAATGTGGGTTTTAAAGAGCTCTATTCTGGTGTCCCGCAAAATACAGTTCAGGACGCAAAATATGCCCGTTTTCCAAGCCATAATAATAGGAATGCTGACAATACGTAGGAACATTCTGACTTTCCCAAAACGGGATGAAACATCCATAGGATTCGGAGAGCCATCAAGCACCCACGAACTGGAAGGAATAGGAAAGGAAGTGACATGTGTAGATGAGTGAATACAGAGCCGGGAGTGAGACTGAGAAGGATGAGGAACATATGAAGCAAAAATCAGTAGCGTCTGAGTTTCAGTGCCATTATCCCTATTATTATTATTATTATTATTATTATATTTAAATTCTTTGTATTTGTGTGTATTTTTTTTTCTGGGTTATCACTTAATAATATTAATAAATGCCACTGTTTTTTTCATTGCGTGGGCGATTAAAATTTTTTCCCAACCCCACTCTCATCCCGGCCACCTCCATTTTAATAAGTGCCCGATTTTTTGCTCTTAATACATGAGATCCCTACTCTGGGATCCCCAGTCTCCGGTCGCACGAGAGACATAGAGAGAGAGAAAGAGCTGTCAGAAGGTGAAAAATAACCTCTCGCCTTCATATAGTACTGCGGTTAGGAATACGTGGATTTCTATCTCCACATTCCCGTGCGAGTTCATGGTGTTGTGTTAAGGCACAAGTTCTAACATTTTCCCAGACATTCTCCTGATAGACCTAAGTAAAGGCACAAGAAGTCTCAACCCACAACAGCAAGTATTCCGGCCGACATTACAGCCAAACTGAGTCCAAATTCAAGCCTTCTGGGATCCTCCACAAAGTGGACTGGTAAATATTTAGACGTTTTGAAGGAAAGTAATGTCTTAATCTTCAATGTCGAGCAGTCAAGGAAGGCACTATGATCCTTCGACCGTTAGAAATTATTCACTCGCCGACAAGTTCTAACATCCCAACGTTCTGAATTTTTATCACATGTCTGTGAGAACCATATATTCAAACTCACTCCAAGTGAACATGTCTAAAATGTTAACAATATATACATCTACTATGTTTCGCATGGCTGAGTTGCTTCATTCGACTTCCGGTCTGTGGTTAAATTCTATGCTCCTCGAATGCTACTGTCCAGCCAGATGGCTGATTGGGTTATTAATCACTCAATTTACTCAGCCGGTCGCTTATTGAAATATTTATTACACAGCCTAATTGGTTGGTGTGTTGAACAGTTGCTAAGTAAATTAGTTTAATTAATAATTGGCATTTAATTAGTTCCGGTGGATTAATTGTTGATTAGTTTACTTAGCCCATTAGATTTCACTTAAATTATTAGTTCGGGCCGTTCAGTTAATTAGCTCACTAAGCAGAATGGTAATTAATCGTTTGACGCCCAATGGTGACCATATGCACCAACCGCTCTAAAGTTTAAAGTGTCCGCATTCCGACCATAGATTGTACGAGGGTGAATCGAAAAGGAAAGGCAATTTGTGATTTAAGCGAGTAGCAAAAGCTGATGCCGATGTTCACGAGAAACAAAGAGGAAATTATAAACCACCCCATTGTAAGAGAAAGGAAAATAAAAATAGTGACACAAATGAAATACTTGGGAG
>JGI20166J26741_11793251_pt1 | contig 10217 bp, 10 predicted proteins | sample TergutCu122P5_FD_26741 | JGI IMG/M metagenome (IMG submission 26741) | reverse complement strand
ACTCTTCCATTTCGATGTGCACTGGGTGAGGACTGTAAGCATCTGTGTGTTCAAGGTGAAGTATGATGGAAGAGAGATACCATGCGACTACACAGAACCGATTTTATCCAGATATGTCTAATGTAAATAAAAATATTACACTGAAGGCAAAACTTATCACCCCACCTACGTACGAGTACATTGTCTTGTTTATGTTTTCAAGAAGTCGTGGTCTTTAGGTGCAAGCAGTTATATTTGTTGCATTTCAGTGCAGTACGTTCGAATGGGCGTAATTGTAACTGTTAAGTGCTTTGTGAATGATGTTGCTAGCGCCAATAGGTTCTGTATAAGCGATTCAGATTGTAGACGTGCGGCCGTAAATGTCGGATAGCAGAGGGCGGTTATCGAACAGGAAACCTATGCGACATTACCTGTCACATGTTAATTGGTCTTTCGACACGTGACGAATGTTTGAAATACAAATTCTTAAGAGGGTTTAGATAATTTCAGTAATGGAGGGCTGAATTGGTTTAGAACATTACACCAGTGAACGCACTGCGAATCCAGCGGCGTCTGGTTAAATAACACATTATTTGGAGTTCTGCCATATGATTTCCTCTTTTAATAACAAAGACGAAGTTAGGGTTGATAAATTTGATACATTGCTTCTTCCAGATGTCTGCAAGTACAAGTCAAAGGAGAACGGGTTTGAAGTCATGGGACAAGGAAGACACGGTAAAAGCAATCAGGGCGGTACGTAACAAGGAAATGCGCTACTTGCAGCTTCCAAGGAATATCGTATACCCCGTTCTACATTGTGCGATTATTAACACTGAAATTCGGACGCTTCTCAAGCCATGCAGTCAAAATTGGGGTGTAGGCCAATTATTTCTCCAGCTGTTGAAGAGAAGCTTTCTGTATGTCTCTTATTACTTGAGCGTAAATATTTCGGACCAACTTGGGGCGATGTTAGAAGACTAGATTTCCAGTAAGCTGCCCAGAATACAATCCCCAATCCATTTTCAGCCACCAAAGGAGCAACAGGTAGGAACTTGTTCAAACGTTTTGTGAAACGACACGGCGATAAGCTGGTGCGTCAACCAACAGGAATATCTATTGCCATAGCTGCAGGATTCAGCAGGATACAAGTTGGGATTTTCTTTGATTTGTAAGGAGAAGAGCTTTCTGCACATGATTATCGACCCTCACGTATTTTGAACTTAGATGAAACTGGGATAACCGTGGTAAAAAAAATGCTCGGACTCAAAGCCCAACGTCAAATTGGCGCTTTAACTTCGACATAAAGTGGTTCTTTAATAACTTATAGGGGAAGACTGCGTAAATTGGACCATGCACTCCTAGTGGCAAAGAGTCAAAGCTTGTCGTTCTAAGTAAAGGAGGAAATTTAGCAGTTATTAGGCAGCTTGGCTCTTGGCGTGTTTTTTTTTTTTGCGTTGTGTAAATGCTTAATCTGATTTTTCAATTCTGCAATCTACATTAGTGAATTTAGTTCTGTTTGGCTGAGGTATGTTCCATCTACAGTTGTGCGAACACAACTTCCTCGGGATAAAATTGGGGCCTGACGTACGATAATGTGCCATGCAGTCTTTGAGTGTTTTTGATGAAAATGAAAATGGTGTGTTCTAAATTGGACCGACTGTTATTTCCGATATCGGACCAACCATTTCGCGTGGTCCATTTAAGGAAAATGAGACCACAGTTTTCTGCAAAAATGATCGAAACTGTCATGTTAATTAATTAGCCAGTAAATTTGTGAACTTAGTTCAGTACATAAATTTCAAGTTGAATTTAAATATCCGTTTGACGATTCTCAATGTGTGTGCTAATTAGGATGTCGAATCGAGGCCAATACGGAACGTGGGAAGAAGAAATAATTGAGATAGCGTTGGCTGCATTACGGAGTTGCGGTATGGGACTTAACTGCGCAGCATTAACTTGGGATATGCTGAAAGCAACCCTGAAGGGCGAATTGATGGGACCAACATAAATGCTGTAGGACGTAAACGTTTGTTCGAACGAGCTGCTGACCTGCCTAAAGAAGTTAAAAGTCAGTTTCACCGTAGAACTACCTACGAAGGCCCAGAGGGGGTGTGGAGGTGTTGCTGTATTTCCAGCTTGGCGCTGGATGGGGGTGGATGGTCAACGCCACGCCCTGGGCGCATTTACCGCCGGAAAGACCCGGCATCCATTATATAGGAGGCTGGATGGGCCTCGGGACCGGTGTAGGGTGCTGAAAATCCCGCCTCCCCACCGGCATAAAGAAGGTGGAAATGATTTAATAAATCGTGCTGCAGCCAGAAGGAAGCCTTTTTGGACTGACGAAAAAAAAATCGCCAGCCCTTGGCGTATGAAATAACAGAGTTAATTTGCCGCACAGATTAAGCCACGAAGAGAAAACGGCTGACGACAAGTATTATGGATTCATTGCTCCTCATCCTTCATATATCACTCCATTAGCCTGGAGCAATCTCTGTGGCATAGCTAGAGTTTTCGGCCAAGAAAAAGTTACTTAATTTTTCAGTGTCTTGGACAAAATTGTTCATAAAAATAACGTGGATGCTTGTCGGATATTTAATGTGGATGCAATTGCCCTTTCCACTGTCACAAAAAACCACAAAAAGTGTTGGCTCGTAGGGGTGAACACCAAGCTGGGGCAATGACAAGTGCAGAGAGAGGAATAGACACAATGTGTATGTTCTACATTGGTTCTGCCGGGATGTTTGTTCCATCATTGCTTATGTTTAAGAGGTTACGCTGCAAGTTTGAACTCTCGACATGGGTTTCTCCAGGTACACTGTTTGCCTGCACAGAAAATGGGTTCATCACGAGCGACTTTTTGTTCAGTGCTGATAAATCCTTAGCCCGACCAGGAAGGAAACAAGCTACAGCGACAGATGTTGATGTTCATATATCCTATTTATAATCATAATTGGAGGAATAGTAGTACTATATATATATATATATATATATATATATACAGCAAGACTAGCATCAAACGAAATATTCTCACCATCAAACAAAATACATCGGGAAGTAGGTCGGGCTAAGGACTTAACAGCACCTCGGTAGTTCAAACATTTTATACAAACCACGAAGCCAAACAAAGAGACAAAACTATTACTTCTGCTGGATGGGCATACAGCCATACAAAAAACTTTCAAGCTGTCAGTTTGGCAAGAGGGAATGGAGTGATACTGCTGTCCCTCCAAGCACATTAAACATCGCTTACAGCCGTTGGATGTGGACTGTCTTAGACCACTTTCCGTGTATTTCAATGAGGCGTGTCACAAGTGGATGCGGCAACACTCTTTGAGAAAAATCACACAAATTCAGATAAGTGAAATGCTTGTAAAATTCAGCGGACATGTTGCAAGTGTAGCCAACGCTGTAACTAGATTCGCCTGAACGTTTGGCCAATTGATCAAACATATTTAAAGACAGTGACTTCGCGGCATCGACACGAGATTCTTGTCAGCTATTAAGCCTGGAACTACACATTCAGTCACAAAAAGACAGTAACCTCTTCCAATTCTGGTCAAGAAAAAAATGGCTCAAATCCAAATTCGACAACTTCTTACAGGAACGTTGAAGAACTATCTGCCTAAATGGAGTAAGGACGAGAAGCCAGCCGCTGCTACATTCCCACCAGGACAGGTCACAAAGTGCTGTTGTAAAATGAAGTTTCAAATGAAACAGGTGGGCAAGTTTGCCTTCACAGAAAGCGTTGCAGAATCTAGGCCGAGCTGGTTTTGCAAACTGCAAATTGGAGGAAATTTGTGATATGATCCAGTGCGTGGAGTGCCGGGAGTGAGTTCACCAAGACTGTGCAAAGGTGGGACTGAAGAAGTAGAAATACCGTTGTGAAGAATCTATTTAGACAATTTGTATATACGATGATTCATGTGTTATGGGCTTTACTGTAGGAGATGGTTCCTGAGATCTTTGTGATAAAAAATCAGCAGGGGCTCTGTTCTCAATGGGTATGGTGCTGTGGGCTTTTTGAAGTCTCATAGACCCACTTCTGCGAACCGCGCATACTGAATGCGACCGTCAGCACGGTTTCTACGAATGAAGATGGGCGATGTAAAAGATTCCAAGGTTTTCTGTAGCCCTCGAACGCAATCCTGCAACTCGACTGTGGCCGGCAGGAGGGGTTTACTTATCGTCAGCTGAAGCTACAGCACGCAATGCAAATGCGCGTTATATACTCGTACAACCGAGCGTCTAGTTGGCGGATGAGGATGGTATTTTCGAAAAACTTTTTTAAACACAGGTCAGTGTAAATTAAAGGCAGTGTAATGTAGTTACATTTATTTAGACGTTAAATGTATAAGGTAATTTGTTTATTATTTTATTCCTTGTGTTTGTCAACAATCCGTACCTTTTGTTCTAGATTCCAAGCGATCATAACTCCGTAATCGTTCAAAATCGGACACTTGCTGATATGAACTTTATTTGATCACGAAGACATCAGGAATCATCATCTGCAGCAGTGTCCATAACTCGTGAATCACTGTATTTTGTAGACTGTAAAATGTTATTTTTACTTTTGTCCAGTTTAGAAATATGTATTCTTAAATTGGACCGATACTGTCTTTTAAGAACCATTTTTAAAATGTACTTTCTTGTGCGGTGACGGATATAATAAGCATGTAGTTCAATACCTGATAAATGCTTGTGTGAGAGAAAATTATTTTTTAACATTTTCTCCTTCACTATATGTGTCATAACGCTTTTGTTCTTAGGGGGTCAAATATAGAGAGTCTTCCATTATATAAGAATGCTACTGGAATTTTTGTTTCATCTCTAATGAATTTTTGCACGGAAGGAATGCCAACCATCGTCTCACCAGAGGAGCTCCCCAAGCACAGTTTTCAAGTACCCTCTGGTTGGATCAAGAATGAAATGTTTGTGGACTGGTGTGAATGTTTAGTTTCTGTGGCAAAACCTTCTGCCTCACATCCTGTGTTACTCATTTTGGATGGACACTGACCACACCTGAAACCTTCGTCTTATTTTCAAAGCTTGTGAATGTCACGTTGTCATCATTTGCCACCTCTACACACAAACCCCAGCCATTAGAGAAAACATTCATGGCACCACTGAGATACTACTACGGAGAAGAAAAAAAAGGCGTTGGCAGTTGCAGAATAACCGCGCAGTAACGCATTACGAAGTATATGAACACTTTGGTAACGAAAACTTGGAAGTGCAAACAGGAAAAATTACACGTGGCTTTAGGGCTACCGGCCATTACCCCCTGAACAGGAATAGTTTTGGAGACTTCGATTTCGATGCAGCAACAGAAGAGCACAACCCTCCTGCAGGAGCACTACTGTCACGAAAGAAATTTGCGACAGTCTGAAATATTGCTTTCCGTTCTGAAGTCGCAGGTAGTTCTGCCGTCAGTACCTCGTATTCTACTACTTCCACTTCCCAGTCCACAGAATATACGTCGACAGACTTCGCGTTGCCTGAAGATATTTCGCCCATACCGATTTGGAGAAACAAAAGATAAAACTGAGGCCGGCCAAGAGGTTCAACCGAAATGCCAACAGGTTCCCCCGTATCAAGAGAAAATGAGTACAGTCCTTCAAGAAACGAAAGTTGTTACAGACTGGAAAATAGGAAACATATCAAAGAGACTTCGAAGAAATTGAAGAGGGATTCTAGATCGGCATATGACCAAGCCGATGCATTTGAAGAAAATGGTAATCAGAAAGAGGATTCCATATGTACACATTGTATAGAAAATTCCTGCGATGATGTGCGAGGCGAGATATCGGTGCAGTTTGTCATGTGTGAGGACTGGTGCTGTGAAGAATGTGCAGGGGCAGCGAAGGACACGGTCATTTACAATATAACACTTTTTAATGTCTGCTCATTTCTTTGTTTAAAACTACTGTAGGCTCCTTTTGCAGTGTTACTTTTTCAAGATTTTTCTCATTACGGCCTTATGTAGAATTATTGATATCCGGGCAAAATAAATTATCTGATTTAATTCCTAGCACAATTAATCTCGAACATCAGTTCCTTATATTAAGTCTCACTGCTGTTAGAGGCAGTCTTAAAGCTGCCAGACAGCACCTACCAGGTCCCCGAATTCTTATCTTGCTTGGCTAATTCCTGTATAAGATTCAAAATGTATGTCAATCGTGACGTCATATCGGATAGTAACCGACATTACCAAGCTCTTTTTTCAAAAGTCTGCTTTGCACTTTTCTTGGTAAGATATTTATCTTCCCATTTTGGGACTTATCAGGCTGCTAAATAAAGAGGAACTGATGATATTTGGGTAGAAAATAGAACAATCATTCTGACACACCGAAAACTTTGAAAAACAAAATGGTATTCGGCAATCCTGTCCTTTTACTCAACTAATTTACTTATTGCTTTCAGACACACACACAAAAATACTAAATCCAACACTGTACGCCATTGTATGCTACATGTTTCGGTCGTCCTCGACCACCTTCAGGCGTTAAAGCACATAATTTAGAACACAAAGGAACATACTTTTAACCCGTGTCCACTTATGTTGTTGAATGTACTCGTAATAAGTTTGTTGTGTTTGACAGAAATAAATAAATTACTACTAATATACCACGGCACAACGGGATAAACTGCATCAAAATACTTGGGTTATGTTCGGCGCATTGACGTGAGCAATATTCTACATTTTATATTGAAACTGGAGTTATATTACACTATATAAAAATGTAAAATTAAATGGCGTGCTGAAATCTTAAAACTATAAAGCCCAATGTTGAACGCCCCGAAATTATGAAATCAGATTTGAATAAAATTGTTAGTCTAAGTCTTCATAGTTCAGGAATATTACAGTGAGGTACGGGAAAAGGGGAATGGGGGGGGGGAATATATTCTTACATGTTTCAACACAATGTTCTGTAAAGCGTGAGCAGTAGTATATGACTGGTAAACTGTTTTGTGGAATTGTCACTTGATGTGGTAAATTATCGGCGAGTTTGTAATGAAGTGGCGGTGTCTGTATTGGGGCTTGATTGTGCATTATACAGAATATGTAGATGTATTTATAATCTACGACATGTCAAGTGTTGTATTAGTAGGATTGTCCCCCTCACTTCTCCCCCTCCCCCTTTATTTGGTGGAAAGTGGAAGTGTCAGTATGTAGACTGTACAACCACTCAAGCAGTATGTTCTAGATCCTGACAGTTGACAATGTAACCTGACGTTATTAAGGAAAATGTTTATCACGTAATCACAAGTGCACGTGAGGTAAGTGTATCACAAAAATGGAATGCTTTATATTCAGGGCAACCAGGTTCAGATCGTGCCTAGAAAGTGAAGTCCGTCTGCTTGCCATGAAGGCATATGGGGTGGAAGTATGGCACCACACATTCTTTACCTCCAGCACTATATGGAGGTGCGTGGATCCCATACCAGCACCGTTATTGCTAGTGACTTCCTTCCATAACAGATGAGTAGGTGGGATGGGTACCAGAGCCGGTCTGGATGCTTTGGAGAGGCGAAAAATCTCGTGCCTTTGCCAGGGATTGAACCACGATTTCTCTGTTTTCCTTCCCATAGGCTTATCAGTGTACTGAATGAGCTGTTGTGGATTCCAAATGTGCATGTGTTTTGTCAATTTAGTAGGTAGGTATCAAGATTTTGGGCGAACTTGCTGCTGCCATCTTCCGGCAAGAAAAGCTCTCTTCTTTGCTGAAGATTTAGGTAGCGTATTCCACGAAAATGATGGTACCTCTTTACCAAGCAACATGGCATGTAGACTTGGCGCTTGACACCATGTGAATCTCCAATTACTTTATACTTATGCATTAATCACCAGAGTTACCTGGTAGTTCCAACATTGTTTTACAATTTGCTGTGCCGGACGAAGGCGCAGACATTCCACCATAGTTTTGGTGTTTTCTGTGCTGCAGCCAAGTAGAGCACCCAACTGATTTGCTTTGGATCGACCTTCCTCCATTAATGCCCAGTGAAGTGTAACAGTTCCGCTCTGTGCTATACCACCTTTGAAGAGACCTAAAAAGTAAAGCAACGTGTCCTATTCGGGTATGGGTATGAAATTTTGATTGTGATTATACTGAAGTTCTCATGTCAGTCAATACTAATATTGCGGTCTTTTGGGCTGTGACTTGTAGTTCGGTACTTAGGTAGGGGTATCTACCAAACTATGTGGAATCACATCCTACAAGTCACATTTTATATAGCCCTACTTATGGGTGCCTGAGAATAAAGTGCTATAGAGGTTATTATGGTCTGAGAGTGAGGAAGTTGCAGGAGGATGGAGAAAATTGTATGACGAGGCGCTTCACAATTTGTACTCTTTGCTAGATATTTTTTGCGGTGATGAAATCAAGAAAGGTGAAATGAGAGAGAACAAGTTCGTCGAAAGAGCGGCATTTCTGCCTTGCGTTCGGAAGGTGTTCAGTTTGAATCTCAGCTGAGGCACTATCATTGTATTGCTGTTCATTACGAGATGCGAACCGAGCACCACATGTCGCTGATCTGTCGCTGTTATTACAGCAGGTTTGCGTAATGTTACTGCGTAGTCAAGAATTTGAATGTGACAGGTACAGCAGACGTATTTAGGAAACACTGTCGCCAGCATGCTGGCAACGTATAAATTGTCACAAGTGTTAACATTATTATTGCGATAAGGAAATAGAACTGTAGACATAGCAGTTTTACCATTTGGAGCCCCAAGAAACTATCATTTAGAGGGACTAAAGTTGTTGATAAGGAGTTTATCAGCCGATAATCGGTTGCACTAAACATGACTATCGCGACAAATATGGTCATACTGCCATGCTGTTTTCAAGTTAAGATGCGACATTAACTTCTGAGTTACTTAAGTGTTCGTATGTGATAAATTAACATAAATTTGACACGCCAAGTTATTGTAAATATTATAGAGTAATGAATTCAGGAGGATTGGTGTTCCCAAAGGGGATGGGAGTGTACCAATCGGTGGCAGAAGTCTCTGAATGTTAGAATCAGCATCCGACAGATATGACTCTTTTTGTAGTACAAGGTCATAACGCATCTCCTTCCATATATTTTTCAGCATGCTAATTGTAGAAGAGAGCGTGGCTATTGTTAGCGTACGGTTACGCGGGTTGTTGGGTTGTTATGTGGACAAGTGCGACAAGAGTTTATGCGGATATTCAGAAAATCAAGTCCTCAAGAGCAAATATCCGGACTCTAGTCAACAAATTCGTAAGAAGAGGATGTATTACAGATGAGAAACGTTCAGATAGATATCCATATAAGTGGATACCGTGCAACGTATTCGGGAATCCATCGCGCGTAGTCCTGAAGCATCGAGCCGTCCTTAAAGTAACCAGCGGGGCATAGCAATAACCAGCGTGCTAAAGTCTTATATTTCAAACTTAAGAGCCTACTACATTCTGGTCACATTAGAATACGAAGATTAAGCATCTTGTCAAGCTTTGTGTCATGATCTTGAGGCCGTGGGGAACGAAACCGTTATGAGTAACTTATTTGCGCGACTTGCTTTCTTTAGAATTACATTCAGTTTAGCCTGTTTTTATTACTCGTATAAGGTTTCATACAATACGGCGTTTTACGCCAGTAGTTCGTTTTACATCCTGGTACTATCCAGTGCACTTGTGAAGCTGAAAGTTATTTATCAGTGCTTTCTGTTAGGAGTGGCTTGTTTTTACTTACGAAGTGTGTGCTTGGCTGCTGTTTTTGTACTACATACCGGCTCGTTCTGTACTAAGAAGCGGAGGATATAGGATTTTACAAATGGAAAATTAAAGTATTATGAGACTAAAGAATATGTTGCTGACCATGAATAGAGACATCCAAACGACTGAAATTCTCTCTGTTAGCAGAGGCAAGACCGAGCTGGAGGTGGGGACGAATCTGTTAGAAGCAACTTGGAGTTAGAGGATGCTGCAGAGCTACTCTTTGTTATTACTGACAAATCTTCAAAAACATTTCGAAAGTTTAACAAGTTTAAAAGTTCCGATATGTCTCCATCTTTGTGAGGGCATTCCCAGAACCCGTTATACGTGGTGTAGAAAAGTAATGAGACTGGCAAAGCTGTGCGCGAACCGACAACGCTGCTGCCTCCCCCTTCACATGTCAGTTAGGTTAACCCCTGCCGTAGACTCAGTACAAGTTTGAACTTGCTACAGTTGCTACGCGATTGTTGAGAGCGTCTGAAGTGAAGTTGTGTTTGTGAG
>JGI20166J26741_11793140_pt1 | contig 10218 bp, 6 predicted proteins | sample TergutCu122P5_FD_26741 | JGI IMG/M metagenome (IMG submission 26741) | reverse complement strand
CTAAAGATCTCATATATTTTGAACTTCTTATAACTGTAAAAAGTTTTCCATAGCCTACTCCAGACATTCTACAACCGGCAGTCCACAGTATAAGGCTATTTTGTTTTTTTTTTGCAAAGTTCGTCTTCAATTTATTATTTTAAATATACTTTTAAAAGTTTCTCTATCAGTCGTACTACCTCATACCCTCTGCAAAATTCGTAAAGGATAACTAACCCTTCGGCACCGAAAACGCGTACAGTCGTTGCGCATCGTAATGCTAAGAGAGCCGAATGACGTGTACAACAGATTAATGGGCGGGACATTTAAATCCCGGTCTTGTCGCACAGTGAACTGAGCAATAAATCAGGCAGACAAAAGCCCAGATAAAACTGTGAGTTACCCGAAGAAGGGTAAAATGTACGATAACGATCAAACACAACACACAAATTCTACGACTAACAATTTTCGCACGGCGTAAAGTATAATTCAAAGCCACGACTCACGAAGCCCATTTGGCGTTAGGAATATGGCGACAGTAGACTGTGCCATCTGTAAACTCAATGTTGTTAAGTGAATAAATAATTTTTCCCACAAAAACAAGAAGTCACTTTGACAATTTCGATTTACTACGGGACCAACATCTGGGATTTTCTCACAAGAGAATTTTTATAATTTTAGGATAATAAAATTTTGATTATGACTCCTTAGTAAAAGGCAGAATGTAGGGCAAAAAACAAAACTCATTAAGGTAAATATAAGTCCTTGTTTTGATACAAAACACTTTTTATGTGTCAATCCAGATACAGAAGTCAAAGGACGTGTGTTTATGCTATAAAATATAACCCTTCAACGATGAAACATGAAATAAGGATTAAACGATGTGTGGGTTATAAAGGTTGTTATAATATCCTCGTGCATACTCGTTTTCACTACCACTAATTATCTTGAAATGTACCAGAAGCTAAGGTGGTTAATATGGGATACAGTTAAGGACACAGCCATCGAATAGCATTGCTGTCTTGAGTAAACTTTGTGATTTGCCTGTTTTATTATTAATTTCGGAGCGCCAAAGGCGGACATAGACTATGGTACAAGGTCATCGGTACAGCCCACAGACTATCTCTATTGGAGCTGGAGAGCCCTTCGAGAAATTCAATACGGCCAGATAAATACAGCTGGCGCTCCCTGTTGTGCTTTGGAGTATCAATGGGCAAGATTCAGTTTAAATGGAGATTGAATTGGGACATAATACTATGCTAATTGCATATCTTGTAAAGAAATACCAACCGTTTCTGGTTTCAGTAAGTTCAGAATTGGATAATATAACCATTTTCTTAAGGATTCAAGCGAGAATTGTATGGTGACAATCATATTTTCCCACAGGAATACAGAAACAAAAGATATGACTTGTTTTGCATAGCAAATAACTAAATAAATAAACACAACTCTGTTTAACATCAAATTAAGGTATTGAAATTTAAAAGCTCTTAAAACAAATCGAAAATAAAAATTTAATTAAAACAAGGCTCGGTATTCCTGATTTTGCCGAACTAAAAAAATACACAATACCTTCTATTACCTGAGGCACTGTAATCAATTCCACACCTTCTCGTAGTTTTTAACTAAATATCAGTTTTAATATCACAATTCCATTTCCGCCTGCGTCCCCCAAGTAGTCGCTTCCTTTTAAGCCTTCGTGAGTTTCTTTTTTCTTGTACTGGAAACATAATTTTTACTTTTTTTATCTAATCATAGTAATGTTGTGCCAAAATTAGTGACCTTAGTTTAAGCCCTTGAAGTTTAAGATAATTACACAAATACGTAATCAATTAAATAGTTACTTTTAATACAGAAAACACAGAAAGCAAAATAATGGCATTAACATGTTTTAAAAATATATATCAAAAGAGGCTTTGAAATATGTTATTAAAATGCAAAGCAAAAGTACACAGCGACACAAGAAGGCTGAATATGAAGGACCGACGAATTTAATTGAAAAGAGGCTACGTGAGAGTTTAACTCTTGCACCAGAGAACTAATTAAGACGAAACCTGTTACAAAATAAAGTATTTTTTCTTCTTTTCTTCCTGCGACTCTACTAATAATTCTCTTCTGTCCACCGTTCATTGTTTCTTCTCTAACAACATTATAACACTGCAATGGACACACAGAAATATATCAACTTTTCTCAAGATTGGAGCCAAAAACCCCAAACGACTTCAGAACACAAAAAATGAAGCCCAATGAAGAAAATGTTGGAACAGTATGAACCGTTAAGACAAACAAGAAAGTCACAACGGAGAAATAGAATTTTTTCCTGGAAAATTTTCAGTGCAACGTAAAACTTCGCTTAATTTTGTCACTCCGTAATTTCAGTTCCAAACGTTTACAACAGGCACAACGAAAGAGCTTCAATTAAAGCTCTTCTGCTTGGCCCCTCTTACAGCCATTGCCAGTGTATGAGGAGAAGTCAGAAACAGATGGTACAAGACATGAAACTTGAACTGACACATTCAGCCTTGGATGTGGATAATACAACGATATTTAAAGACTCCTGTATTATTTTTATATGGCCCTGTGCAAACTGAGACTTTACCGTATCGTAGGACAAGTTTTTCTATCCTTTAACCATACAAGTCACTGCAGTGAAGTTTCAACCATAGTATCGCCGCTCTTTCTATGTAATCTTCCGTTGTAATTCATCAGATATTGCTACAACGCTGGAAACAGATAAAGTAACATCTAGGAGGATATACGCCTGTTCCCACCTGATTGAACTGCACAAAACATTATAACAAATGTATGGGAAAGGGTATTTCTCTAAAAACGTAATACATAGGGTAAGGTAGGTAAGGTAAGTGAATATTTTGGGAGGTGGTAGTGTCGGTCAGTGTGAGAAAAAAGTAAAAATGACATGTGCCTAATTTTGAATTTTTACCGAGATAAAGCTATTTAAATCTACAAATACAAAAGCATTGTGAATAGTGATAAATAAAGAGAAATCACTTGCTGTTAATTTTATTTTCATTTTAATTTAATGTTTAAATGACAGCTTTGTTATACAGGGCGTTCCTATATTATTTATACAAAAATCTACTGTCATACTTTCTGAAGTAGAAGTAACAATTTGGTGAGGTACGTTTCATAAGTTGCGCTTAGTCCTCAAGTTTTCATTCAAACCGCCATATGACATTCTACTAGTGCAGAGCTACTTAGAAATCCTACCAGACATCGTGGAGTCGTATAACGATGCGGAGCGCGCAAATCGCTATCTGTGGTTTCACGAATCGCAATCGCTCACTTCTGTTCAGAGAAAATTCAGGATCAAATATCACTAAAAATCACGCCAAAGAATGACTATTTTAGTGGGGTAAAATCCGTTTGTTGAATGTGGCTGTGTATATGACAGGAGGCAAGGCCAAGGTCAACCACGTGTTACAGATGATATAGTAGAAAACATGCGGCAGACTTTCTTTCGCACTCCAAGGAAGTCAAATAAGCACGCCAGTTTGGAGTTGAACGTCCCCAAAACTACAGGATGAAAGATGCTGAAAACGACTGCGTTGCAAGCCATAGTGATTACGGTTGGTACAGGCTTTGAACTATGGAGACAGAGAAAAAGGACATGAGGTTTGTGTTGCAACGTTTGAAAAAATGAAAAACGCAGATGATTGCCTGAATAAAATTCTATTTGGTGATATGGCTATTCTCCTCTGAGTGGTTAGTTTAATCATCATAATGTGAGAACATTGGGTTCGGAAAATCTACATGAGACCGTAGAACATGTGCGGGACTCACCAAATCTAAACTTTTTTTGTGCTCTAAGGTCTGTGAAAATGCATGGTCCTTTCTTCTTCGCCGAACCAACTGTACCTGGCATGCCACAGCTACAGCAGGATATGGATAGAGATTTTATTTTTCAACAGGATGGAGCAATACCGCAGTTTCATCGCGAGGTTACTTCCTACGTCAATCGCACAGTGGTTGCTTGGATTGGACGTGGTGGAAAGATTGCTTGGCCACCACGATCGCCTGACGTAACACCCCTGGACTTTTCTGTGTGGGGATACTTTAGAGACCAAGTTTTTTTCCATCTCTTCCCGCAAGTTTGGAAGAACTGCGGGCACGAATAACAGAAGCTGTTGCGACCATAGATGCCGACATGATTCATAGGATTTGGGACGAAATCGCTTACAGATGGGATATCTGCCGCGTGACACTAGAAACCCACAATGAGCACCTGTGAATATCTGTAAAATTAAACATATACTGCATTTTCTTATATATATTATAATGCTGTAAGTTTTCTACTTTCTGTGTCATTACACCTTAGTTTTGTACAACTTATTTAGAAACATTCTGTATAAAAATGAAATTTTCCTTAGTCAATGGATCAGTCGCGGTGGTCCCGTTCACTGGCCACCAAGATCTCCGTACCTAACTCCGTTCGGTTTGTGTTTGTGGGGCTGGATGAATGGGCGAAGTTTTCAAAAGATGGATTAGCAAAAAGAATTGCTCACTCACATTTTGGATGATGCTGCCCGCATAAAGAAACGTGAAGATCAGCTCAGACGTACAACACGCTATTTTCGCACACGAGCTGCAAAATGCATTGAAGTTGACGGTGGGATTTTTAAACATGTATTGTGAAATGTAACAATATTTTCATTTCTGTGTAACAAATGTATCATTCAAACGTTAAAATAAAAGTAAAATAAAATTAATAGCTAGACATTTTTCTTGTTTTACCACCATTCATAACGTTTTTGTATTTGTAGATTCAAATAGCTGTGTCTCGATAACCACTCAGAACTATACAGAAGTTCCTATGAACTATTATATTCACAACGACCGATATTCTCACCTCCTAAAACATTAACCTTTCCTCATGAAACACCCTGTACTACTATGTTCGGAAACCTCCAAGTAAGAGTTTAATTAGAAAATAAGTAAAATATTCCATGATGAAAGGATGTTAAAATGCATAAATGTCCTTTGTTTTATCACAATGTTTAATCTGGTACGGAGATAAAGACGTGCCGGTGGGCGTAAGCTGGGTGGTACACCCCCCTCCCCATTGTCTTAAAAGACAGAAGCTCAAAACATAAAACATAGAGTCGTGAAAAAAAAAGTCTTATTATTAACACTTTATAAAGTTCAGGGGTCTCTCTTGTTGTGCCTCTGATCACTGCAGTTGTCACGGGACATCCCGTCTGATGCAGACTTTCTATGTGACAAATTTTGTTTGTTCGGGACACAACAAAGGAGACATTCCTTATTTGTACCAGGTTTCAAAGCTCATCAGTCTAACCGCAGGAAGTATTAATGCTTCCTATTGAATCTAACAATAAACTGTGATTATTTCTCTATACAACATTAACCGCTTGGTCTTTTAATGAAGGATTATTGTTTTCTGCAAACTAGAAACTGAAACTTTTAAGTATTATGTACATTAATATCAGGCTTCAAGCGGTTGAAACAGACCTGATAAAAAAAATAATAAAAGTTCCTACATTTGTTTCAGTTTTTTCCCCCCAGAACAGTTTCCATTTGTTAGAAAAATAATGAGTTTTCCAGTTACATAAAAAATAGTATTTTGAAAAACAGACCACCTCTCTCTAACATAACGCACATAATATACAAAAACACACATTAATAGTGGTATCAGTATTGTATACATTATAAAATACATGTTTTCATCTGTCTCTGCAATCCATCACCGGCAGAATGTTTAATGATTAAGAGGACTAAAGGCAACAAGCGAACGGTAACAGACTGCAAGCAAAGAAAACTGCTTTATACTGGAGGGCTCTAGCAGCTGCACCACAATGTACCGGGAAGGATCATTTTACTTTATAATGATAATGAATTTTATATGAGATGACTTATACGAGTCCGGCTAACGATCTTACATTTCGCAGATCGAACCCATGTTGTTGCTGCCGTACCCTCTAACAGTACATTACTAAACGCTACGTCACAGCACACTGTGGCAGCTCCTACCACGATTACCTGTTGTATTGATGAAGGTTACGAATTAATTCTTTCTCTTTATAACCTTCCACAATTTGCATATTTATTTCCTTCACTTCTGCCTCATTCTGGCTTACATGTAACTCTTTGTTTCTTTATATTTTCCGCGTCTTTCTTTTTTCTGTCTTTACTGTTTCTGTGTCCATATTTGTCTGTCTCTTCCTTCCATCTTACTTCTCTATCATTATGCTTTGTTTTTCGTCGTATTTCCATCCCTTGCTCCTCGTATTAAATTTTCATTTCTTCTCTGTTTCATCGCTTCTTTCTGTAATTTGCTTTTATTTGTTTTTCTCTCTACTCGTCTCCTCTTCTTTCCACGTTTCGTTCCATGTGTCTTGTTCATGCCTTTTTTCCTGCCTGTTTTTATTCCCTATGGTCTTTCGTCTCCCTCAAACGTTACGTTTTCCCCCTTATTTTATATTGTTCTCCTCCCACCATTCAGTGTTTCCTTCTCTCGTCTCCGTTTTTTCTTTCATTACATAATTTTTGTTACAATTTTTTCCCTTGATGATTCCCAAGACACCCAAACTTACACCTTACACACGCTACGACGTGACATCTACACACCTGTTATGCAGACCTTCTGGCGTGAATTGACGACGGCAAAATAGACGGTGTAATCTTCCAAAGAAATAAAAGCCGGACTCAATAACGTGGGCTCCGCCTCATTAAGGGCTGCTAAATTTCTTCATCTCAGAGAGTTCTGGGACACAAGTCAAAGCACATCTTATTTTCTTTATTTTCATGGAAACGTCACTCACAATTCATGTAATTTCCATAATAGACCACATAAAACTCAGAAGAAATTACGATGCAAAATAGAAGACATTCCCAGAAATCAGCGGATGACGTCACACATGAACCGATGCTACAAGTTTGCCGTCAATATGACATAAATTAACAGCTGTGAATTCCTTATAATCCAAATTTTAAGTAGTTAAGTTGTAAATGCATCAAGATAAATGTGTTTCTGCCGTGTGAAATGTGGTGACGTCACTCACTATTTGGGCGTTGTCCATTTTTTCCTATTGGACATAAAAACAAAAACCGCCTTTTTGCATTTTTTATTCTAAACGTCGGACAGCAGACAAAGTCAAATTAGCCAATAATTCCAACTGTCATACTGTCATATCCCATTGCCAGAATCCTATAAAATTAAGGAAGTGTTGACTGTGTGACGTATCTGAAACAAATAAAGAAAGAGTGGCCGAAGTGTGACTGTAACCAATCTTATTCGTCGTAAACTCAAGCATACGTGGAGACATGACTTCGCGCCACTCATACGCCTTCATACAGGGCACTAGACGCAAATACCAATCTGTTCTACTGTGTAACAAAATATTCATCAACGATGAAGCCTATATTTGACGTTACGATTATATTTTAGACTTGAAATACTTTTATTTGCCACATCTTGATTTCAGAAACATTTTAAAACAAAATCGAAAAGTGATAAAAAGAAAAGCGTGATTTTTTAAAACAACTTTTTATGTCCCCGATGTGTCTGTGTGTAAAAAAATAATAATTTTTAAACGAAATTTAATTAAAACGTCAACTCTGACTGATTTCCACTTCAGTATCTTCTTTCAGTTTTCATTTTAATATGAATTTCAAATGGAACTAAACATTTTCGATACAGTTTTGCTATAGAGAGCTCTTGATGCGTGCTTATGGATCGAGAGAAACGAGGAAGCTAATAGGAGCGAACGCTTTGTAATAAAACGCCTTTTAAATTCATTCAACATGACTTAATTTTCCATCGGACCTTCCACAGTGCAGTATGGAGGGAGACAAAGGTATACCACCAAGCCTTTCATTACGCCAATGTATATCAGTATGCTCGCCTATCAATCAACTGCCTGCTAAACAAGGTGCAGAAACTGCCTCACACACACATCATTATCACGAAGAAAAATATTAGGTAAATGAAGCTAACGTTTCTCGACATTTTGCATTTTTGGGCCCATTAAAATGCATTACACTCTATGACATATAATTTACTGAGTTCTAAAGTTATTTGTGTATGGGGCGATATTTATTCCGATTATCTGTAGTGCGAAGATGCAAGTACAATCCCATATTTCCGACAGTGGTCAATTATTGTTGATACAGGAAGCGACACTCTCCGAAACATCGAACACTATCTCTCCTGTCACACGGCTAATCGCGCGAAAAATCTTCATTTCTTACTGCCCTGAACGCTGGAAATCGTATATTGTGTGCGTATACGCATTAACTGTCTTAAAACAAGTGTGTTTAAATGATAAGTACAGATGAACCCGGTTGTAACGACATCGGTTTATGAGACACCTCGTCTATAACGTCAGATATTCTGTGTTACCAGTTAGTTCCTCGCTGTTCACCTGTACATTATTCTCCTCGGTTAGACCACCAGTGATTTATAACGATAGAAAACACCTGCATGTAAAATTCAAATCCAGAAGTGTTCCTTGAATGCACGTCCGGTTTACGCCATTAGAAAAGAACACCACACCTCACGCATGCGCATGCGCCAGTTGACACTGCTTATTGAAAAGTTAAACTGATTAGACCCTTATTTTCGGAACCGACCGTGGAGGGTGCCTCGGACCTGAACAAGCAAAGTGTATGCGATTCCACAGTTACCACCTGCAAATGTCTTCTAACAAGACGGTACACAGCTTCAATATTGCGACATCGTGAGGAACCGCCTTAATCACACATTGAATGGCGGGTGGATCAGGACAGAAGCCCAGTTGTTTTGCCTCCTATGTCACCGGACTCAACCACATTGCAATTTTCTTTCCTGTGGATTTATAAAGACAAACCTCGCATACACGATCATAAACAACTATCTTCGGCAGTCGAAAGCCCGCATAAAGGGATGTGTGTGGTTACAGTAACCCACACAATGCTTTAAAACACGTAGACAAATGTTAAATATCGTCTGTCATGCCAGCAGAGATGCCGACACTGAAATCTACTACAGTACGTAGCAGCCAGTAAAACAAACTAAGGACTTTCTTTCGTAACAGTGCAGTTGGCACATCTGTATAACGAACGGACTTCGAGACGTAACTTTTTCTTTTTGAATAACTATCATCTGGCCACCGGCGCTTCATTATCTTACCGTGCTCTTCTTACGTTCAATTGCACAATATCGTCTTACACCACCGAAGTGCACAGATTTCCTTCAAATTTAAGATTAATGTAATGTATAAAGATTAATCGCTTTCCAGTTTTTTCACCATGGCGCAACAGCCCCTAGTGCCCAATGGCCTCATCATCGAGGCTTCACGTCCACACTTAGACACACCTGTAATCGCGGTAGGCGAGCGGCCGCAGACCCATTCCTTAGACCGCGCGTCCACTGGAATAGGCTAGGCGCATTAACTACAATTATATCACAGACTAACTCCCTTGAGTTACAATTCTGTATCATCGAGGCCCCATCTCCTTAAATCTTAATCTTCAAAACCACCACAAACCATCGGCTTCCTCCTTCAAACCTGTTTTGCCTTTCATGACACAGCACAGATTGATTTCCATTGCTGTCAAAACCAAACTTCAAGTTTTGCAGTGCTTTCAAAGAATGTAACTTACAAAACAAAACAAATTTTTCATTTAACCTGAGGCACGGTTGTAATGTGATCAGAAGAATCTAAATTTGTCCTCCACACGTACTTCATGGCCCACCCAGCTCTAAATCTTTGGTTTAATCACTCTAATAATGATAAAGTTCAAGGTAAAGGTAAAAGCTGATTGTTGGCTCTGAAGGTTCCAAGAAGTTGAGGCTCACAGATTTCCATACAATCGTCACATGACGATCAGCCTTAACCCTTAATATACCAAGCCTAGCTCGTCAACATTGTTTACCAAGCTGGGTTCCTCGGAGGACCCCATGGTTTTTTTGTAATTTCTCAACTGTTTGATGCGGTAGATTCCTCAAATTATGTTTTTTTGGGTTTCTGAAACTATAATTCAGTGATTCAAGCATTATTAGCATCAAATAGTTTATGTTTATTTATTTCAACACAAGTAACCTGGGGCACGGAACTTCTCCACACTCACTCATCACTCATCCAGCATCTGAACATTGTCATCTTCTGAGCATTGTCGGCGGACCATTTTTCAAATTTACAACGTTCAAAACCTAAAAATAACAAGAATAACAACATTCCGCATTCGTAACGTAGTATACCAAGCGGGGTCCCGGTGGGACCC
>JGI20166J26741_11793029_pt1 | contig 10219 bp, 12 predicted proteins | sample TergutCu122P5_FD_26741 | JGI IMG/M metagenome (IMG submission 26741) | reverse complement strand
AAGACACGCCAAAGAATTCCGCAATTCGTTTGCCAATATCCAACGAGGCACTTTTTTGAGACCGTTCATAAGACACGATTGTATTAACGCTAACGTCCAGCTTTTCGGCTAAGTCCTTTTGCGTTAAGTTTTTCTTCGTACGCATTTCTTTAAGGCGAGCGCCAAAAACATCAATCCCGTCAGCCATAATCCTCACGCCCTTTCAGTAGTAACACCATTCTAACACCAACAACAACAAAAGTCAATACGGGAACGATAATTATCTTAAATTTTCGCCGCAGCTCGTTAAATACAATTAAAGTATTATTATAACAATTAAGGTATTGACTAATGGATTATATTATGATAAAATCAATAACAGCGTTGATATTAATATTTTGGAAGGGGATATCTCAATATGGCAAATGAAACGCTCAGGAAGGAAATCACAAGAGCGGGTTTGCATCACTGGCAAGTAGCCGAGAAGTACGGTGTTTCAGACAGTTATTTCAGCTGCAAGCTTCGCCGCGAACTGCCAGAAGAAGAGAAAGAGAGAATTCGGAAGATAATCGCGGAACTCAAGGGGGCGTGATGAGGTGACCGAGCAGATAATACCGAAAAGCAAGCGGTTTGTCACCGTCGCCGCTTACATGAAAAGTACAGGGTTAAGCTACCCGACGGTTATGGCCGCCATTGAACGCGGTGAAATACGCGCAATACAGACGGAGAGCGGCCAATATCGGGTTGATACCCAGGGCGGCACGGATACCGACAACAACGCGATATTGAGAGAGCTTGAAAAGCAGGGGCAAATGATAGCGGCGCTGGCCGGTCATTTAGGATTAAAGGTTTAGGCGGTGGAGCATGGAACTAACTGACCTTTTAGGGAAATTGAAGAACGTCCAGCCGGGCAGTAACGGCCAGTATTCCGCCAGGTGCCCCGCTCACGACGACCAGAATAACAGCCTGTCGATATCAGGCAGCGACGGCGGGAAGATACTGATTAACTGTCACCGCGGATGCAGGAAAGAAGATATTATGAGCGCCCTGGGGCTTGGGATGAGTGACCTGTTCCGCGACCAGCGAAAATCGGGCAAAACCGGACGCGGCGAGTTTGACCGGGCTTACGATTATACAGACATAAACGGAACCATTGTACATCAGGTCGTCAGGTGGAAAAACCCGAAGGGGTTTAGCCAGAGACGGCCAGACCCAGCCAACCCCGGCAAATGGCTGAAAGATATGAGCGGGGTTATGACGGTAATCTACCGTCTCCCCGACGTTGCAAAAGCCATAAAAGACGGGAAGCCCATAATAGTCACCGAGGGCGAAAAGGACGCCGACAATCTGACTACACTGGGCTTCACGGCCACCACAAACCCGATGGGCGCGGGCAAATGGCGTGATCATCATTCGGATTATCTCGTAGGTGCTGATGTAATCATTATACCAGACAACGACGAAGCTGGCAAGGAGCATGCTGCTGATGTCGCGAAATCTTTGCAGGGAAAAGCCGCGAGTGTCCGAATAATCAATCTGACCGACGAACTGCCCGACCTGCCGGCCAAAGGCGACGCCACTGACTTCTTTCACGCGCTGGGCAAGCCGGAAGGTATGATCCGATTCCGGCGGCTAATTAATAATGCCAAAGCAAACACGCCGAACGACAGTGACGCTTCTGCTAATTTACCAGAACTCAAGCCTGTTTGGCCGGAGTTGATACCGTTTGAGCAATGTGGGGCATTGCCGCCTTTCCCGCTCGAAGTATTCCCTCCCGCGACACGAGAGTTTGTATATGCCGCATCTGAAACGGTTCAAGCCCCCATCGACATGGTAGGCTCATGCGCTTTGGGCACGCTTCAAATAGCTTGCCGCGGGCGTTACCCCGTACGTTTACCGAATGGGCACATAGAAAGACCATGCTTCTATATCGCGCCCATTGCACCGCCGTCCGAGCGTAAGAGCGGAGTTATAGACGTTGATACCCGCCCGTTGGTTGAATATGAAGCAGAATATAACCGAGCCCACGGCGGCGAAGTCAACCAAAGCAAGAGTGAATTAAAGATATTGCAAGGCAAAATTGCGGCCGCGGAACAACAGGCGGTCAAAGAGAAGGACGCAGGGAAACAGCAATCCGTCTGGAGCGAAGTGCAAGCCCTTAACACAGAACTCGCAGAGTTTGAGTCTGTCGAACCCCTACGGTTATTCGGCGCGGACGTGACCCCGGAAAAACTGGCGTCTATGATTAAATTCCAAGGGGGCGTGTTCGCGCTTGTGTCCGCCGAGGGCGGCGGTCTTTTTGAGAATATAGGACGGTACTCCGATAAGGGCGGTTTGGAGTTATATTTAAATGGCTATTCTGGGGACAGAGTTTGCGTTGACCGCAAGACCTCCGAGAGCATCGTTATCGACCATCCCACGCTTAATCTTATAGCGCCCTGCCAACCATCCGTTATAGTTGATTTGTTTTCGGACAGGCAAAAGAGCGGGCGCGGTTTACTTTCGCGGATACTGTTTATTAAATGCCCCTCCCGTGTCGGGAGCAGGAAGGCAACATCTAAGCCGCTCGATGGCCATATAGCGGCGAACTATAAAAATCTCTGCTATGGTATGCTTGCTTCCAAAAGCACCGGCAACCTTGCGTATGACAGCGGCGTCTTTGATGTGTACAATTCATTCTTTGATGAGATTGAGACGCAATTGACGCCTGACGTTGGGGAACTGTCCTCTATGGCTGATTGGGCTGGTAAACTACATGGGCAAATGACGCGCCTTGCCGGGCTTATCCACTGCATAGCAGCCTTTGAGCAGGGCAAAAACCCGCTCGACACTCAGATCAACGCAGACGAAGCCCGCGCCGCCGCCACACTCGCGAGATATTACCTTGCCCACGCCAGGGCGGTCTACACTGAACAGGCAGAGCCGGAAGCGATAAGCAACGCCCGCTATCTGTGGGGGAAGATTAATTCAATTAATTCACTACAGATTAGCAAAAGCATATTGACACGCAAGACGCAAGGCAAGCGGGATTTTAATCTTGACGAGAGTTTATTCGTGCTCATTGAGCGCGGTTATATCCGCGTGGAGTTTGCGCAGACGGGAGGCGCGGGCAGACCGTCCGAGACAATAGTCGTCAATCCCGATACGGAAGGCATAGTGAAAAAATTGAATTTATTGAATTTAACCCCCGGAACCGATGATAATTTCAATTTATTCAATTTATTCACTATGCCCGCTAATGTCCCGGACGTAGAAACAGCGGCTATGTTTACCGAGGTGCCCGATGATGAAATAGGCGATTGCCCGTTTTTGGATTAGGGGGCGCAAATGCGGAAACTTAGCTTAATCGAAAAGGGCGGCGTTTACTTTGAGATATTCAGCGAGGTGTACCGGTTCCACCGAAAGCACTTCAACGCCTCCGACCCGGACGCCTGGATAATGTTAGCCCAAGAAGCGGGCAAGCTATCCGAAAAATATGGCGCGGATCTGTACCCGTTTGTGGCCGGCCTGCTTCACGTCATAATCGACGATATTGAGCGGGCATATAAATCAAAGGACGCGCCGCCATAGACGACACGCCCCGCGTGGTTTTCCGGCTCCCGCCGCCCTGAAATCCCACATTGAAGCTATTATAACACCGCCGACCGAACCCGTCAAGGAGGCCGCATGCAAAAATTATTATACCGATACACCGACGCCGAGAAAAAGAAGCTGCTGAAATCGCTGACGGTGATCGTCGACAGCCGGGAAAAAGAGAACCAGCATATAACCGGATACCTTGACCGGAAGGGAGTACCACACATAACGACGGCGCTGGCATTCGGCGACTATTCGTATATGTTGCCCGCTTGCCCTGAATGCGGGATCAGCCGTGACACGTTTTTTACGTCCGCGGTCGCCGTCGAACGCAAGGCTTCGCTTGAGGAATTGAGCGGGAACCTAGCCCAAGGCCGGCCGCAATTTGAGAATGAATTTCTACGGGCTGGCGCTTGTGACGTGACGTTATTGATCGAAAACGGTTCATATTCGGACATAATAGGCCACAAATATCGTACAGAGCTGACTGAAACAGCCTTCCTTGCGTCGCTGCTGGCATGGGAAACACGGTACAGTATTCGGACGGTTTTCATTCCATCTGAACACGCAGGACAGTACATTTACAGCCGGTTTTACTACCATCTACGGGAGTTTTTGAGGTAACCCCCCGGTATGGTATGGGAGGCTTAAAATAGCAGCGTCCACCACCACGCACCCACCGCCGCGCACAAAATATTCCTTAATCAGATTTGAGCGGGGACATCATTGGAGGTAAGCATGAAACCCGAACTTGAAACAGTCATAGAGCTTAACAGGAAATTCGGTTACGGCTTCCAAGGCCGTATGATACTGGACGGCTATGAAAGCGTCATAGATAATGAGCCATTCACGTTCGGCGATGCTTACGCCGGTGCCGCCGCCGCTATCGAGCAGCTTAACCAGGATTGCGGATATGGCTACGAGCCGCACAAGGTTATCAGGATTGCCAACGACGGGCTACAGGCGAACCGTTCCAGGGACTTCACCGCCGCGCGTGTCCTTCGGGATATCGAGCAGGGCCGGGGCGAATTGGCGTCGCCTGTCGGCGCTGACTACCGCAAGACGATGATAGACGGGCAGGAAGAAATAGCCTTATCGGGGCGCGGTGTGATTCTGTTTACGTTCTTATCATGGCGAGACGATAAAATGCCGAAAGCCCGCGAGGCGTTCCGGCGGTATTGCGAGTATCTAGCCAAGCGAAAGTACGGCGGCAGTACGACTGATATTTTTGATGAGGTAGAGAGGATGGACACAGACCGCGCTACGAGCTGGATCCGGGCGACATACGGCAAATATGTGACCGATGACGCTGATTTAATCGGCTTTATTATGGGATAATCGCATGATTTTCAAGCGAAAAGCCTATTTATAGGCCAATAAACACTAAGAAAAGTACGGTTTTTGTACATGCTTCAAACCCGCATAAACACAGGCTTTGCAAGGGTTTTTTGCTCTAAAACCGCGTAAATTTGCTTATTGATTTAGGCGTAATATTGGGGGGCGCTGTTTATGGGCGGCTACGGGTGCGGCGGTCAGAACCGGCGGCATGACTGTGTAGGCAGATATATGAGCCTGGATAGCTTCAATCACGGTAAGCATATCCCACGCATTCAGGAATATAGGCGAGAATATCTGAAATATTCTGTTAGCTGGAAGAACGGCAGCAGTATAGGCATTGAATTATTCGAGGATTATTTAATCGCGTCTTATTACTCAGGGGGCGAAAAAATAAGGGACTATATATCCTTCGACCGGGTACCCAATAACTACGGCGGCGCTGACAGAGTATACTTTTCCTGCCCGTATTGCGGACGGCGTTCACGGCTACTGTACTGCCATAATAAGCATTTCAAGTGCCGCATTTGTGCCCGGTTGAATTACGCAAGCCAACAGTTAACGAAGGGCACCGAGCAAGCTGTATTCAGAATCCGCAAACTATTGCGCGGTAAATTTAATGACCCAGCGGATTCGGCCCCGATTGATTTAGATTATTACGTGCCTCCGAGGCCTAAAGGAATGCATCAGCGGACGTATGACAGACTTATAGATGAACTTGAGCGGCTTCAGGAAGAATCAAGCCTTGTGTTTATGGCGAAGGCAATGAAAATAATCAAGCGGGCGGGAATGTCGCTTGACTTACTGGGTTGGCCGTAACAGTGAGTCCTAGCGCTATGGGAATATTCCGCCCCGACCGGGTTAGGCGTTTGATTATATATATCGTTTGATTTCGCGAATTCATACACGCCGGTCCGTATGCGTTGGACGGCTTATGCGGCCGTAGGGATTCGCTACGCCCCTATACGCCCCGCAGGACGCGCAGGAGCGGGGCTAGGGCCAGTACCAGTATCAGTACCGGACAGCCGTATGAACGCGCCTACGGGCTTCTACGGGGCTTGTGCGGGGACTTATCATTCCACGGTCGTAGCGTCACTGTCTGGGACGTATTCCATAATATCAGACGGCTGACAGTTGAACAACTCGCATAATCGCCCGATGGTTTTGGCATCCAGACCTCCCGTACCATTTTTTATAGCTGTCAGTGTCCCTTGCCCCATGATCTTTTCTTTCTTGATTCTGTAGGAGGTGTATCCGTTCTCGTCTAGTAGCTTCAGTAATTTATCGTACTTAATCGGCATATCTGACACCCCCTCTCAACCGCCAAGGTACTTCAAAATTATTGAGGTATATATTTCCATGATACTCATCGTAGCACAAGCGCGTCACTAAATCAAGTGATAATATGTCACAAAATTTAGTGCTATATATCTCTTAATATTGTGACATATCCCATATTGACTATCACTTAATTAAGTGATATACTCTTATTATAAAGGTTGAGGGACATACGAAAAAAGCCGGGTTATAAATTGTTGAACGCCTCACCGAGGACTATAGAACCCTAAGCGTGCCGGCTCCCATAACCAAACAAGCTGAGAGGGGAATACACCATGACAAACATGGAAGCAAAAATCAGAGAGTACCGCGAGTACAAGCGCATGGCCGAAGAAATGCAAGCCATAGCGGACGCAATCGCGGATGAACTCAAGGCCGCCATGACCGAGGCCGGGGAAACCAAGATGATCGTCGGCGAATACAAGCTGTCCTATTCTGACTGCACGCGCCGGGACATTGACAAGAAGGCGCTGGCCGCCGACCACGCTGATATCTTCGCCGCCTACACGCGGCAGACGTCTTACAAGAGGTTCAGCGTAGCATAAAGGCCCATTGCCGGAGGCAACCGACAACAGGCCCAGAGCGGGTACGGATACCCACCGATGATATTCAGTATACCGTACTCGCTCCCGTTTAGTCAACAGCAATATAAGGGGGCGATTTATTGAGATTACAGCTTGACGGGGGGTTTACCCTGCCCCGGGACTGCTACCACGTACCAAAGGCCATATTCGGGCCTGAATACAAGGGGCTGACCAATGACGCTCGGATCCTATACGGGCTTCTGTTAGACCGGTTTGAGGCGGATACAAGGCTCGATGACCGCGGGGAACCGTACCTGATTTACAAGCGTGAAGATATGCAAGTAACGCTGGGTGTTTCAGAAAGGACGGTTCAGAGGACGGTTGGCTTGCTCAGGGATTATTCCCTGATAACGGAAACCCGGCAGGGATTAGCGCTTCCCAATATGATTTATCTGCTGATCCCTGATAGATTGTCAGACCAGTAATATTTATGGTTCAGGGCGGCAAATATTACTGGTCAGCCTGGGTTTGCCACCAAAGAAGCCAAAATACATATGGGGGCACGGAAAGCCCAAACGAAACCATGACGATTTTTAGAGATACTGATTTTGGCCGAGTTCCGGCCAATAGACGATAAATCATTCCCACAAACAAGATAGGGAATGAAAGGGGGGATTAAAAAAATACTGGAGGGTTTACGGTGAAATATTTGCGTGCTAAAAAGTACATCGGCTTTGATGATCTTGAAGCTGAGTTAAGCCGGATAAAATCGCTTGTTGAGGTTATCGACAACGAATACTTCGGTCATTCGAAAGAATATCACGAACGCGTAGGGAACAGAGGTCTATTGGTGTACGAATACGAAAGATACCAGAACCTTATGTTTATTTGCTGGGGCTTACTGCAGGACATGGGGGAGACGCTACTTATCGTCCAACAGAACTATGAGACGGTCGGCGAGTTCAGCAGATGGGCGTATAAAGAAGGTCTTGTGAGAAGCGATAACGAGCTTTGGGATTTAGTTTCTCACTGCTTGAAGCACTTTCAAGAAGATATTGCCGCCAAGACGCCGGCGACTGGCTGACAACGATGATATATGCTTACGATATTGGGCGCGGCTTCCGCGCTCTTTTTTTGGCTGTCGCATGGTCTCTCTTTGTGGTTATGAACCGCCGTTTGGTGATGATTAGCCGTCGCCGCTGGACGTGCCCCCGTAAGGGCATCCCCCCTTCAAAGGGTTATGGGCTGTATTGGTTCAGGAAACGGGGTAAGGCGGGGCTTCCAATAGCGCGGGCTGCTTAAAATATTTTTTGTGGCAGCCGTGGCGGTGTAGGCACTTCCGGCGGCTGGCTGACGTGCGGCGCGGAAAGGCCCGAAACACGTTCAGCCGCCGAGAATTTTTTTTGGGGCGTTTCGTTTCGCCACCCAGCTCGATCATGATTATCCTATCGTTTAGATATGATAATTGCTCGTTCTGTATGTATCGTTTTGTATGTGATTGATTGTAGCGTAAAATAGCCCTATGATTTCCTGCTGTGTTAAATATGTGTTAAAGTTCGAAATATGCTTAATCACCCCGCTCAACGAATGGCTTATATATCGGCTTTACAAGCGCATTAAAGCCCGATCATGTTACAACTGATACTTGTATTTAACACTTTTCCATGTCTTTTCGGGCATTGAAAAACCGCCTGAAACAAGGCGTTTCGGCGGCTTTGATTTTCCATGTTTATATACTTATCCAAAACTTTCGTGTTAAAAATGTGTTAAAGTTTTATGTTTAACACAGGCTAATCGTTGAAATACGCCGACAGCTTTTTGATTCCTTTTTTCTTTTCCTCATCGTCGACGCTGACATAAATCTTTGCCGTGACCCTGATATCGCTGTGACCCATCAGCTTCGCTGTCGTCGTCAGCGGTACACCCATTTTAGCGCAGATAGATGCAAATGTATGCCGAAGGCTGTGCAGGGTAGTACGTTCCGCGCCTATCCGGGGGCAAAGCCTTTGCAGCGCTTCAAGTGTGTCGCTCTCCGTCCTATACCCGCATGTGGGCGAGGAAAATAGTATGCTATTGCCGGTAAACGGTATACCCAGCTTTATATGCTTTTCCTTTTCGCGCTTTACATGCGCCTTCAAAAACGGTGAGATTTCAGGAAGTATAGGAACGTCGCGCACGCTTTCAGGCGTTTTCGGCGGCCCTAACACATGCTGACATTTCCCATCCACCTTGAAGTATCTAACCGACTTCCTGACTGCGATAGTGTCATTTTCAATATCCTTGTGCGTCAGCGACAGGCATTCGCCTATCCGAAGACCGGAAAAGATAATGAACAGGAAGATAAAATAAGCGTGGTTGTCATTTGCGGCTTGCCTGAACTTAGGGATATCCGCGTCCGGTATGGGCTTATTAACGTTCGACTGCTTATCGCGCTGAGGCAACTTCACAGCTAAGAGCGGGCTTTTAACGATTAAGTCTGCTTTCAGGCAATAATTAATGAATGTCGTCAACAGCACATGCATTCGAAATATCATGTAGGCCGAATGACCCTTTTCCGTCAGTTCATTATAGTACGCTTGGACATGGGGTGCTCGAACATCAACCAGCCGCAAACCTGCTATCGAACTTTCTTTGATTCGGAGCCGGTACGTCCTTTCATAATCGTCCATTGTACCCAGCGAAATTGACAGCTTATGCACTTCGAACAGCCACACCTTGAACGCGGTCCCAAACAGCGCCTTGTCGAAGTCCGGCGACAGGCCCCGGTTGATATTCGCGATATATTCATCCCGCTTCCGCTCAGCTTCGCGCTTGCTGTCGCCGTAAAACTGCTTGCGAATTGCGGACCCGTCTGGGTTGTGGCCGACCGTGGCCGTCACCCTGAAATAGTCAGAGCCGTTAATTGTTGTGTTCGTTTTCTTTGGCATCGCGCTCTCTCCCATAGACGTGTTTTCCTGTTGATCCTTGTACTTACGAACACGTGATAGTTTATCGCCTTAGCCCTTTCAAAATGGCGGTTCGTCTTCTGCTCTGCCAATAGTACTCAGAGTCGTTTTTCTCGCATTGCTACCCAGTTTTTTTTCATGATCACTAAGCTGTTGTTCAAGCCATAGATCATAAAGGGCCCTACTGATGGTTTTAGCTTTAAGCAAAGCCCGCATTTTGCTCCAGTCTGATAAAAAACTCTCAATGGTATCATCGCAAGATCCGCTGTAGTAAAGAACATGACCAGACACTTTTTCATTATCATACTCATCATCGGGATTGCTCCAAAATTCACCGCGGACTATTTCAAATGCCGCTTGTTTATCAAGATCAATCATTGCCCTAATCACGTCGGAATAAGTCACCTGCCTGTTTTCGTTCGCGTTTCTATCCAACCCACAAAGCCAGTCCAAAGACACGCCAAAGAATTCCGCAATTCGTTTGCCAATATCCAACGAGGCACTTTTTTGAGACCGTTCATA
>JGI20166J26741_11792918_pt1 | contig 10219 bp, 6 predicted proteins | sample TergutCu122P5_FD_26741 | JGI IMG/M metagenome (IMG submission 26741) | reverse complement strand
GCGGCGCCCACGACGCGCCCGCCGCCCACGCCAGCGCCGTGCCAAAAACGACCACGACGATTGACGCGGGCGCGAAGCGCTGCCAGCGCGCCGGCCATTTCAAAATGACGACCAGCGACACCGCCGCCAGCGCCAGCGCCGCCCAGTTCACCGTGCCCGCCGCCTGCGCGAGCGCGACGAGCTTGCGCAGGGTTTGCGCCGGCTCGTGCTCGATTTGCAGGCCGAAAAACGCCGACACTTGCGTGAGAATAATCGTGATGGCGATGCCGCACGTGAAGCCGGCGACCACCGGTTGCGGCACGAAACGGATGAGGTTGCCGAGCCTGAACAGGCCCATCAGAAACAGCATCACGCCCGCGAGCATCGTGCACAGCAGCAGGTTTGCGAAGCCGTATTGCGCGCCCATCAGCGCGAGCACGCCGACAAACGCGCCCGCCGGCCCGCCCACTTGCACGCGCGACCCGCCCAGGAGCGACACGAGAAAGCCGCCCACGATGCCCGCGTAAAGCCCGGCCTGCGGCGTCACCCCGGACGCGACGCCGAAGCCGATGCACAACGAGAGCGCGACCACGCCCACGGTCAGGCCCGCCATCGCGTCGGTGAAAAATTTTCCGCGCGAGTAGTCCTTCAGGCAGTCGAGCAATTTCGGGTGGAAGCGCGCCAGCGCGATGCCTGTGGCGGGAGAGGCGGAGGAACCGGAGGATTCGCTATGCATAAATGCTTCGGCGCGACTCACTGCGCGGTGTTGCGTTTTACCAGCGTGCCGATCAGGTATTTGTCGTCGGGCGCGGTCTTGTAGGCGGTATACCAGAGGTTGGCGAGCATCGCGGCGGCGGCGGCGAGCTGGTCTTCGAGAAACGCGCGGCCTTCCTTCGCGCCGGAACCCGCGGCGTCGAATTTGCGTTGTTTGTCGAGGATGTAGAGTTGTTCGACTTTCGCGTGCTGCGCTTGCATGTAGGCGAGGATTTGCACGAAAGCCGGATCGCGCCCGGCGGGGTCGTTGTCCGCGAGCGGCAGGCGCCGGGCGGGTTTCATGCGTTGCTCAAACGCGGCCATGTCGATGGGGCCGGTCTTGGCGAGGAAGCCGCCGTCAATCCAGCGGTGGATGGGTCTCCATGTGCTGTATTTCCCGGGGTTGTCGCCAACCCAGCCGTGGTGATGCATGGTGAGGTGGAGCGGTTGCGCGGCGTCGCCGACGAGGTGGCCCATGAGGCCCATGATGCAGGCGATGTTTTCGCGGGCGTTGGCGATTTCGGCGGGCGTGCCGCCGTGCTGCTCGTAGGCGCGCAGGTAGGAGAAGGCGGATTGCAGCCTGCCGTAATTTTCCGCGATGGACCAGGGGAGGAAGCCGGGGAAGTCGCCGGTGGAGTCCTTGTCTTTTTCGGGCGGGAGTTTGGGCGGGAGTTCGGGGTGCGCGGCCTGCGCGCGCGCGAGTTGTCGGAAAAAAGTGTAGCGGAACTGCGGGAGCGCGGCGAATTTCATGCCGAGCGGGTCGAGTTCCTCAATGTCGAAAAAGTGGTCGCCTGCGTTGGCGTGGCGCAGCGAGGGGCTGGGGCTGTTATACCAGCGGTCGGGTTCGCCGGAGAGGAAGGCGATGCGCGACTTGGCGGCGTCGGTTTTTAGAAACGCGGGGAAGTCGGATGGCATCGCGGAGAGCGCGGCGAGGTTGATGGCGCGGTGGCCCTCGTAGTCCCAGGCGCGCGCGGGGAGCGCGGCGAGGAGCGCGGCGGCGGCGGCGGGCAGCAGCGCGTTGAGCGGGAGGCGCGGGAGCGGCGGGCGGCGGAGTGGCGCGGAGTTTTTCATGGCGGGAAAATGTTTGGGCGGGATTGTGCGCGTGGCGGAGTCGCGCGCGAGAAGATTCACGCGGGGCATTTCCAATGCAACCACGGTGGTTACATCGCGCCGAGGGGGACTTGGAAGGTGACCGATGTGCCGCGTCCGCCGGGGCCGGCGCTTATGAGGACCGCGCCACCCACTTGCTTCATGCGATGGCGCATGTTGGGCAGGCCGTTGCCGCCGGCGGGGCGGGTGGCGGGCGCGGCGGCGGCGGCGCGGGGGAAGCCGCGGCCGTCGTCTTCGACGGTGATGGCGGCCTCGGTGTCCGTGGTTTTGATGCGCAGCCAGACTTGCGCGGCGCCGGAGTGGCGGGCGGCGTTGTTGAGCGCTTCCTTCACCGCGAGAAAGATGTGGTGGCGCACTTCGGAGGAGATGGGGCGGGGGGGGATTTGCTCGGCGATGTCGAGGCGGCAGCGGATGTTTGTGTTCTGGAAAAATTCCTGCGCGAAGAAGCCGAGGTAGTTCGCGAGTTCATACCAGGAGTCGTTCTTGGGGTTCACGGCCCAGACGATTTCGTCGAGGGCGGTGATCATTTTGTGCGCGCAGGCGTCCATCTGGCCGATGAGGTCGCGGGTCTCGGCGGGCGGGGTTTGGTCGCGGCTGGCGAGCGCGGACAGGAGGCTGATTTGGGTGAGGCTGGTGCCGAGGTCGTCGTGGAGGTCGCGGGCGATGCGGGCGCGTTCGCGTTCGAGTTCGCGCTGGCGTTCGAGTTGCTGGAGGCGGCGGCGGTAGCGCTGGCGTTGCGCGCGCGCGACGATGATTATTATCGCCGCAAGCAGCGCGAGGGGCAGGGTGATTTTGAACCAGAGGGTTTGCCAGTAGTGGGGGAGAACTTCGAAGGCGAGGGTGTCGCCGGTTTCGTTCCAGATGCCGTCGTTGTTGCTGGCGATGACGTGGAAGCGGTAGCGGCCGGGTTGGAGCGGGCCGTAACCGATGAGGCGGCGGGTGGAGTCGAGGGCGCGCCAGTCGGTGTCGGCCCCGTCGAGTTTGACGCGGAAGCGCACGCCGTCGGGCGCGGTGAAGTTGATGGCGGTGACTTGGAATTGGACGTGGTGCTGGCCGGGGGCGATTTTGGCCAAAGGGGTCGACCCTTTTTCGACACGTTTTCCGTCGACGATAAATTCCTCGATGATGACCGTCGGCGGGATTTTGTTTTCGGTGATGCGGCGGGGGTCGACGGCGACGACGCCGTTTGCGGTGGAGAAATAGAGGGTGCCGTCGGGGGAGCGCCAGCAGGCGGGTTGGAAGCCGCTGGTGCATTCGAGGGCGGGCAGGCCGTCGAAGCGGCCATAGATGCGCACGGTGGCGGCGGCGGTTTTGCTGGCGGCGGCGCGGGCGAGTTCGTCTTTGCTGGCGCGGAAGATGCCGGCAAAGGTGCCGGCCCAGAGGTAGCCGTCGGCGCTGTCGAGCAGTTGGGTGATGTTGTTGTCGGGCAGTCCGTTTTCAATGGTGCAGCGGGTGAAGGCGCCGTCGTGGTAGCGCAGGAGGCCGCCGCCGAGGGTGCCGATCCAGATGGCGCCGGTGGAGTCGGGGAGCACGGCGGAGACGCGGCCGGCGGCCCATTCGGGGGGCGGGGTGTGGCGGGTGAAGGTGTTGGTGGCGGGGTCGTGTTTCCAGAGGTCGCCGGGGCCGGTGCCGATCCAGATGGCGCCGGCGGCGTCCTCGGCCATGGCGCCGATGGCGTGGGTGTTTTCAAAGCCGGTGGCGTTGTCGTATTGGCGGAGGCGGCCGTCGGGGGCGAGGCGGCTGAGGCCGACGAGCGGGCCGACCCAGAGGCCGCCGCGGCTGTCGCCGAAGAGGATGCGCACGTTTCGCCAGTTGTCCTCGATGGCGGGCTGGCCGTTGCGCAGGCTCATGAGGCCGTGGTTGACGGAGCCGATCCAGAGGTTGCCGCCGGGGGCGGGCCAGACGGTGAGGCCGGCGACGGGGTTGGCTTCGTCGGTGATGGCGAGGGGTTGTCGCGCGAAGTGGTCGCCTTCCCAGGAGGCGAGGGCGCCGGTCATGGTGCCGGCCCAGAGGCGTCCGCGGGTGTCGATGCAGACGGAGCTGACGGCTTTGCCGGGGAGTCCTTGGGCGGGGCCGAGGGTGGTGAAGATGCTTTCGCGGATGCGGGCGATGCCGCCGCCGTTGGTGCCGATCCAGATGTTGCCTTCGGTGTCTTGGAGCCAGGCGGTGATGAAGGTGTTGGGCAGGCCGGCGGTTTCGTCGAGGAGGGTGGCGGAGGCGTCGGTTTTCATGTGCCAGAGGCCGCGTCCGGGGGCGACGAGCCAGACGTTGCCCTGGGCGTCGCCGTGGAGGGTGGCGTTGCCGGCGGCGGCGTGCTGGAGGAGTTGGGGGTTGGTGATTTCGGCGACCCAGCGACCGTCGATGGCTTTGCGGAGGCGGTCTTTTTCGAGGACCCAGAGGCCGTTGTCGGCGCTGAATTCGATTTGGGTGATGGCGCGGGGGGCGTCAGTGCCGGCGGGTGTGGCGTCGGTGAAGCGGGCGCGGGCGGGGTCCCAGCGGAGGAGGCGGGTGGCGGTGGCGGCCCAGATGGCGCCGGTTTTGTCGGTGTCGATGTCGGTGAAAGTGGCGGAGCCGGCGGCGAGGGGCGTGAATTTTTCGTTTTCGAAGCGCGCGATTTTGCGGGTGGTGGTGAGGGCCCAGATGACGCCGTCGTGGTCGGCGCGGAATGTGCGGGGGTCGATTTCGATTTGGGGGAGCGGGTCGAAAATCGTCCATGTGGTGGCGATGGTTGTGTTGTCGGGCGGGCGCGTGGCCGGCAGGGGCGGGGTGAATTGCGCCCTGGCGATGAAGGGGCGGTAGGTTTCGCTGGCGAAAAGGGCTTCGCCGGGGCGGGTGGCGAGCATGTGGTCGAGTTTCATGCGCGGGTCGGCGCGCGGTTCGTGGATCAGGCGGAAGGTGTTGTCGTGAAACGTGGTGATGGATTCGTTGCCCATGATGATCCAGAGGCGGCCGGCGGCGTCGACGCTGAGGTGCTCGACTTGGACATCCTGGAGGGCGGGTGTGTTTTGCGGGTTGAAGGGTGTGAAGCGCATGCCGTCGAAGCGCGCGAGGCCGCCGTAGCGTGTGCCGATCCAGAGGTAGCCCTCGGGGGTTTGGGCGATGCTGGAGACCCAGTTTTGCGGGAGGCCGTCGTCGGTTTGCCAGACGTGGACGAGGTAGTTTTGCGAAGGAGCCGGGGAGGAGGCGCAGGGCAGTGCGGGCGCGAGCGTGAACGCGAGGAGTGCGAGCGCGGCGGGGCGGTGGTGGTGGAGAAAATTCCAAATCACGAAATCCCAAATCCCAAAAAAATCCCGAAATCTCAAATCTCAAATCCCAAATCACAAAACAAACCCGCGGGCGCGTCCCATTTCACCCCGCGCCCCGCGTCATCGCTTCGGATGATTATTTCTGAAGACATTTCTCCCGACAATCCGGCACCGTCATCCTCAATCCCAACCCCAACCCCGCCCAATGGCGCACCATCACCAACACCGCCTCGCCCCTGGTCAACACCCGCGCCATGGGCCTCTACGTCAACTACCTACCCGGACCCCCTCAGCACCGGCGGCGTCTGGCACCTCACCCAACGCCTCTCCCTGACCGCCAACACCTTTGTCATCTATTAGATGACAAATCGTGGGAGAGGTGGCAGCCATTTGTCAGCATGTTTGCGTCTAACTAAACCGAAAATGCTCCAGCCCGCCTTCGGCTCCCGGTGCGCCGCGTCAGGGATTCATCCGCGCTTTCATTTCGCGCACGGCCTCGTCGATGCCGGTGAACAGGGCGCGGCTCAGGATGCTGTGGCCGATGTTCAGCTCGCGCAGGTGCGGCAGCGCGCGCACCTCGGCGATGTTCACGTAATTGATGCCGTGGCCGGCGTTGACCGCCAGGCCGTGGTCGTGCGCGAGCGTCGCGCCGGCGCGCAGGCGCTTGTATTCGGCGGCGCGGCGCGCGTCGTCGTAATAGGCGTTCGCGTAGGCTCCGGTGTGCAGCTCGACGAATGGCGCGCCGAGCCGGGCGGAGAGTTCGATTTGCGGGGCGTCGGGGTCGATGAAGAGGCTCGCCTTGATGCCGGCGGCGTTCATCGCGTCGACACAGGCGCGCACGCGGTCGCGGTGGGCGGTGATGTCGAGGCCGCCCTCGGTGGTGACCTCCTCGCGGTTTTCCGGGACGAGGCAGACGTGCTCCGGTTTGAGCTTGAGCGCGAACTCGGTCATCGCCGGGGTGCAGGCCATTTCCAGGTTGAGGCGCGTGGCGATGGTTTCGCGCAGGCGCCACACGTCGCGCTCCTGGATGTGGCGGCGGTCCTCGCGCAGGTGGACGGTGATGCCGTCGGCCCCGGCGCGCTCGGCGAGGACGGCGAGCGCGACCGGGTCGGGCTCGACGAAGCCGCCGGCGGCGCGCGCGACCTGGCGGTAGCGGGCCTGGCGGAGCGTGGCGGTGTGATCGATGTTGACGCCGAGGAGAATCATGGCGGGAAACATGCACGGATGAACGCGCCAGGGAAACTTTTTCTGCGCTGGATAAAATGCACGTTTTGCGAAACATTTCGCCCCGACAGACGACATAACAGAATCCGCACCATGAGATTTTTCCGAACACTGACGGCCCTGCCCGCGCTCGCGGGCGCGCTCGCGCTCCCGCCGGCCTGCGCCGCAACCGCGCGCGCGGCCGATAACAACGCCCCGGCAAACACCGCCCCCGCCCACGCGCCGGCGCACGCCGCCCCCGCCCACGCGCACGCTCCCGCGCCCGCCGCGCCCGCGCCCGCCGCCGCAGACGAACTCGCGCCCGTCTGGCAGGCCACGCTCCCGCGCTTCGACGACGGCGCCTACGACGCCAAGGTCGAGCTGCTCCTCGCCAAATACGAGGCCGCCACAGGACGCAAACTCGTCCCCGGCGCGAAGAAAAAAGTCGGCCTCAAGGTCTACACCGACTCCGGCCCCGGCATGGCCACGCCCATCCCGCTCGTGCAGGCCGTCATCGCCGCCCTTGAGCGCCGCGGCTTCAAATCGGAAAACATTTTCCTCGTCGGCCTCAACCAACTGCGCCTGCGCATGACCGGCTACCTGCCCGCCTTCGTGACCGGCATCACCCCCTTCCGCGGCCACCCCATCTACGTGCTCGAATCGGGCCGCTACTACGACCCCGTCTGGTTCTACGACAGCCCGCTGCCCTCGCGCTTCGATTACATCTTCGCCGAAAAAAGCGTCGAGGGCGAGGACCCCAACACCAGCCGCGAGCAGGACCGCAAAAGTTTCCTCGCCACCCCGCTCTTCCTCGACGCCGATTTCTGGATAAACCTCCCCGTGTTCACCGACCACCCCATGCTCGGCATCAACGGCTCGCTCGTGAACGCCACCCTCTGGAACGCCAGCAACACCGCCCGCTTCTTCCGCAGCCCCGCCAACGCCCCCGCCGCCGTCGCCGAGATGGCGGCCATCCCCGAGCTGCGCCAGACCTGGGTGCTCACCATCGCCAGCTTGGAGCACTACCAATTCATCGGCGGCCCCTATTTCAACTCCCTCTACACCTCCTCCGAACCCATCCTCTGGCTCAGCAGCGACCCCGTGGCGCTCGACACCCTCGCGCTCAACCGCATCAACCGCCTGCGCGAGCAAAACGGCTTCAAACCCGTCTCCGAGGAAATCCCCACCCTCATCGATGCCGAAACTCTCGGCGTAGGCTCGCAACGAATGCCCGCGGGGCGCCTCATCCGCGTGGACCAGTAGGAAAATCGAAAATTCTATTGCCAGCCCGCACCCTCCCCCGCTTTTTTGCCCCCTCGCAAATTTTCACAGCAACACTCAACCACACACACAATCACATGTCCGAACTCGTAGGAAACGTCCTGGTGGGCCAGTCTGGAGGCCCCACCGCCGTCATCAATGCCAGCATCGCCGGCGTCGTCAGCGAAGCCCTCAACCACGAGTGCATCGAGGAAATCTACGGCACGCTCAACGGCGTCCTCGGCATCCTCAACGAAGACCTCGTCGACCTCGCCTCCGAGTCGCAACAAACCATCCGCGCCCTCCGCCACACCCCCGGCGCCGCCCTCGGCGCCTGCCGCTACAAACTCAAAAAACAACAAGACTTCGAGCGCGTCCTCGAAGTCTTCAAAACCCACAACATCCGCTACTTCTTCTACGCCGGCGGCAACGACTCCCAGGACACCGCCGACAAAATCTCCAAGCTCGCCCGCGAGCAAAACCACGAGTTGCGCGTCATCGGCATCCCCAAAACCATCGACAACGACCTCCCCGTCACCGACCACTGCCCCGGCTACGGCTCCGTCATCAAACACATCTGCAAAACCGTCCGCGAAGTCGCCTGCGACAACGAGGCCATGGGCCAGCACGACCTCGTTCAAATCATCGAAGTCATGGGCCGCAACGCCGGCTGGATCGCCGCCGGCGCCTCCCTCGCCAAACGCCGCGACCAACCCAACGACCCACCTCACCTCATCTACCTCCCCGAAGTCCCCTTCTCCGCCGAAAAATTCACCGCCGACGTCCAGCGCGTCCTCAAACGCGAAAAATCCTGCATGATCATCGTCGGCGAAGGCCTCATCGACGCCGACGGCAACTACGTCTCCGCCGAGGACAAAACCGACGCCTTCGGCCACGCCCAACTCGGCGGCGCCGCCGATTACCTCAAAAACCTCGTCGAGCAAAACCTCCCCACCGTGCGCGTGCGCACCATCAAACTCGGCATCGCGCAACGCGCCGCCGCCATCTCCGGCTCGAAAACCGACGCCGACGAAGCCTTCCTCGCCGGCCAGGCCGCCGTGCGCGCCGCCGTCGAGCAAGCCGAGACCGACAAAATGGTCACCCTCGTCCGCGGCGACACCGAAAACTACACCTGCGAAACCGGCCTCGCCCCGCTGGCCGACATTGCCAACGGCGTGAAAAAACTCCCCCGCGAATGGGTCAACGAAGACGGCGTGAGCCTGAACAGCCAGTTCATCCGCTACGCGCATCCGCTCATCCAAGGCGAGACGCTCGTCCCCTTCGAAAATGGCATCCCCATTTTCGCCCGCTTGGAAAAAGTCCGCGTGGACAAACAGCTCCCCGCCTACGAAACCTGACCAGGCAGGCCCGCGCCGACGCCCGGCTTTTGTTCCTCAGCTTTTCCCCAGCTTCGCGCGCAAATATGGCGCGGTGGGCGAATTTTTGATTTTCAGCAATCCCTCCAACGCGCCCTGGTAGATGAGTTCGCCGCCCGCCGGGCCGCCGTCGGGGCCGAGTTCAATAATGTAATCGGCCTCCGCCAGCAGGTCGAGGTGATGCTCGATGACGACGACCGTGTGGCCTTGGTCAACGAGCGAGTGCAGGACGTGCATGAGTTTTTCGCAATCGCTCAGATGCAGCCCGATGGTCGGCTCCTCAAGCAGGTAGAGATTGCGCGGCTGCACGCCGCGCGAGCGCTCGCGGTAGGTGGCGAGACCGTGCGTGAGTTCGGTGACAAGTTTCAGGCGCTGCGCCTCGCCGCCGCTGAGCGTGGGCGACGACTGGCCGAGCGTCAGGTAGCCCAGGCCGCAATCGACCATGAGCTTGCAGGTTTGCGAAAGCTGGCTGTGAAAATCGAAAAAACCGGCGGCCTCGTCGAAGGTGAGCTGGAGAACTTGCGCGATGTTTTTTCCCTTCCAAGCGATGCCGGCCATGTCGGGCGAGTAGCGCGTGCCGTGGCAATCGTCGCAGGGCAGGTAGGTGTCGGGCATGAAAGCCATTTCGAGCTTGATGCGACCCGCGCCCTGGCAGGTCTCGCAGCGGCCGCCCTTGGTGTTGAAGGAAAAACGCGAGGCGGTGTAACCGCGCATTTTGGACTCGGGCAGCGTGGCGAAAAACTGGCGGATGAGGTCGAAGATGCCGAGATAGGTCGCCGGCGTGGAGCGCGGGGTTTTTCCAATGGGATCCTGGTCAACCTCGATGACGTTTTTGAAAACATTCGCGCCGGTGAGCGTGTTGAATGGAGGCGTGCCGGGCGGAAGTGATTCATCCTCGAATCCCGTGGCCCTGACGAAGGCGTTGCCGCGCAGGACAGGCGCGCCGGTTTTTATGGCGTGGGCGGCGGCCGGGCGCAGCAGATCGCGGAAGAGCGTGGATTTGCCCGCGCCGCTCGGGCCGGCGACCATGATGAGGCGCCCGAGCGGCAGGCGCAGATCGAAGCCCTTGAGGTTGCGCATGCGCGCGGCGGTGAGAATGAGCCAGTCGGCGGACATTGTTTCACGCATTCAAAACACGGGCCGGCAACCCGTGCCAAGTCCCAATGCGGAACCGCACTGCGGAACGCAACGGAAACGCAACGCGCGCCGCCCCGGCAATTCGCGCTCGAAAAAGTTTGGTTTTCTTGCGCTTCCCGCGCCTTTTTGCGGCTATTCATCCATGAAACTCCCAAT
>JGI20166J26741_11792807_pt1 | contig 10221 bp, 2 predicted proteins | sample TergutCu122P5_FD_26741 | JGI IMG/M metagenome (IMG submission 26741) | reverse complement strand
TATAGTTCTAGCCTGAAGATGACTCGTGTGAGTCGAAACATGTCGCTATAAACTATAAACATAATTGTTGTTTAATTTATTGTTGTGTTGACTGAAATCTGTGTAATTAAATAGTGAATGAACTACGCCTGTGATTTAACAGCACACACTTATAGAATTTACTTATACTTCGACATTTCGATTCCCGGCGGAATCGGCGATCCTTCTCTTCGCTTCTGCTTTCAGGAAGTTCCTATTGCTCAATCAGGCTCCTGTTCAGTGAGCACCGAAGTCTTTTAACCAAGACGCACATCGATCGCGAGGTGCGCATATACGTTCAGCGTCATCTATCCCTGAAGACTGGAGCTATACATTCATAAACCTGTCCGCTATTTATAGCGTTTTCTTAATTATCAAAGCATGACTTGCGTTTACCTTTAAGAAGGTACGAGAGATGAGGAGAATACGACACATATCAGACTGTTTCAGACTGCAAAATCTAAGTTGGAATTTACGAATTACAAAACAAATATTTTAAAGATTCGTCTGCCAGTATCAGTAGGTTTGACTATTAATGTAACACAAAAAGATGCTTTGTGTCGAAAGGTATTTGACTTATATCTGTCTATTCATACAGTAAATGAGATCAAGTTTCACGTACTTTTTTTCGATACTTGGTTTACGTCAACCTCTGCGCCATATTTACACATTTGCGCAGAAAGTGGCGTCATGGCGGAAATATGCTTTCTTACAGCACGGCTGTTGTGCAAAGGAACATAATTACAACGGTGTCTTCTTATTCCGTTATTCTACAATGCTTAGCTAAGGTCTTACACAAAGTGATGTCGAACGAGTTCTGAGAGAATCAAGAATATAAGTCGAATTGTTAATGACGTGCAGAAACTCATAGTACCTTAGCAACAGAAAACGTCCATGTACCAATCCTGTTACATGCTTTCAAGATTCACTTCTAACAAAATAATTTAAAATTGACAACCTTAACAGTAAACATTCGTAAAATATGCATCAGACCTCCGGGAATAAAAAACTCTTCATATTACTCACTTCCAAAATCATAGACAAAAGCTGCTAAAAATATTGCACGTGAAAATCTGTTTTACAAAATGCATAGGCATATATCTCAATTTTACCTCCCCAGCAACCCCATTTTCAGGTCCCTCGAGGAAAAACTCCTTTCCCTTTCATTAAGAGAAATGAAGCCAAGCTTTAAAATTAAATGATATGTGTTCTATAAACCGCCCAGAGCACCAGTAGACTCACTCGAGCATTAATAATTACAGTAGCGCCTCTACCGGCATGCACTGGAAATAACTGTCAGGACAGTAGACAACAAGTCTGCCTTTCTTTAGTTCTGCCAGCGCAAATATTTGTGTGCAAACAGAGGATAATTAAATCGGAAATTAAGCGTATATTGGATTCTAAATAATAAAATATTATTAATTACTACCCATAACACATTCCTGTAAACAAACCAAGAATAAAGGTTTTACATAAGTGGTCAGCAGGTAGCAGTGGTGCGCTCTATATGCACGTGATAAGATTTTATTGCTTAGGTCTGGGTTGTACAAAATACAAATCTGGCGTTGCGTATTCTTCTCTTTGCATCTCTCCAGCTTCTTCTATTGTACCACTTGAAAGGAAAGGATGTTATCTGGGTTACAACAAACAAGTTCAAATGGTAAACAATACTGCAAGTTGCCTAATACACATTTAATTATACCTCTCCCACGATCATCAATCGGCGTCGCGGAGTCTAGAAAACAGCAATGAAGACAGCATATAAAATTTTTTAATGAAACCCCTTGTGATTATACGTGTATATATATATATATAAATATATATAACTGACTCTCAGCCTGAAGTATTTCACACGTAACAAAGGTCAAGATAGAGTAATGAGATCTGAGATCTCAGCACGGATGTCCGAAAGAAAATGTATCTCACTACAGTAAAATAAATTTCAATTAACAAGATTATTAAATCCTAGCAATAAGAATAATGACAAGGAGGCTGCAGGAAAATAGACCTCGGCTATAACGTAGTCGCTATACTACGTTATCCCGGGCGCTAAGGACCACTACCTGATAATATTTGTCATTCTTGTAGGCCAATTTGTGTTACGCCACGCAAACCACTATAATCACGGTTCAATGTAAAAACCAGAATATGAAGTCTTTCTCCCTTATTAACCTAAAAGCTTTTAACAGGACAAGGGCCAGAAAATTTATCCAGGGTCTGCACGCAGTGGGTGACATATCCAATCAATTTAATCAAACAAATAAACAAGCTCCAAATCTAGTAGTATGATTCCAAGCAAATAAGAGGAACTGCTGAAGTGTTTACAATGTAAATGCCGGTGCTAATTTAGTCCCACAACAAACACAGTGGTGTAATGTTCACCATCCTGTCATGCGCACACGACGTCTACAAGAGTGAACACTAGAGACCAGATACAAATACATGGGCACATTATTGAGATAAACGCCAGTGTTTCAGCGGCCACTGATCATTCCCTTTAATGTAGGCCACGCGGTAGATTTAGTAAACTTTTTAAAAGGAAAAGAATTACATCCAAAAGCAGCTTAAAATTTTGATAGATTTGTTAACACTGCTGGGCTATGTGTTGATGCTGATAAAAATGTACAGAAACCTCATGACCTACAGACATTAAAAAAAAAGTTTCTTGTTACCTTACAGGTTATTTTAGCGGTAGCTCTCAGGACTTAACTCTTGAGGCACCCCGCTGGATGTCATTCTGGGTGATGTGGCCCGTATTTCCTGGCGTTTGTCGTACTTACAAAACATGTCAGTGTTTAATAGAATTGTTTTACCGAGGAACTATTTTGGTTTTGAAAAATCTTGACGTCTCAACAGACCAATGAAACGCACATATTTAAAACAGAATTTGATATAACGTATTCATGTTAATCCAAATGAATAAAAAATCTTAGAGAACACATCAATACCTAGCATAATGGACTGAATTCGCGGATGTGTTGCGACTTCCTTGGTTTGTAAATCATAATTTCATAAATTTCTGTTAATTCCACTTTTTAAATTTTAATCTAGAATGATTGTCGTAAAACAGTTTACTAGCAGCATTGACAATCTAAAACGCAAGCAATTTCCTTCTTGTCTCAAAGACATACTATAAAGACATACCCAGAAATAATTTGGTATTTTTCTAAATTATTCATCAGAGAAAGATCCTGCCGATGTAGTAGAAATACTGCGTGGAAGGCAGCTCGAAAGTCACTAATGTTGGGCTTAACAAGTTGCCATTTTTTACTTCACAGTGTATGACTTTGGTGCAAAATATTATTGAGCAGTTGCCTTTATTTCGCTGTCGAGAAACTGTCTTATTTTAAGGAAACTTAATGATATCATGTACACGTCTTCCTTTAAGCCTCCGACAAACGCAGGCCGTGTAAGTATTCTTCTACTGCCAGGTTATACTAACATATCAAATATTCTTAATTCAAGAAAATAATTTTTGGGGACATTTACCAGAAATATTACGTCTACGCCATCCAACATGGGTTTAACCTACCACGTCTAACTTAGGATAGAATTTGCTAGAAACATTTTTCCGTAAATACAATTACCATGCAATTCAACTACATACATAATAATTTTTCTAATGATTTAATTAACTTCACGAAGTTTCAGTGATAAACCCGCCTACTGGACTCGCAAAAGCCCTCCACTAATTGGTCGTATTAAAATCTGTGCTGTGAAGAATTCATTTTGTTTTAAATTCTGCAATAATTTGTTACCGAAAACAGCTTTACAATGAACCATACTACACACACATTCTTAATAAAGTACATATTGTTGTGCTAACGGACATTTGTAATTTTACTTCCCTGTTCACATTAATTTGACAGTGAATTTCAACATGAATCAACTAAATTCATTCATTATCTCGAAATTAAGCGTGTAATTTTATTTCAATTTATGTCCCCATGCTGATCTTATGCCATGAAACTTACCGAAAAAAATTTTGTATTTATTTATCATTTTATTTGGGCTTGCTGTAACGTCCCATTCAGCTAATCTTATTTTATTTAATCGACCAAATAATATTTACGAAACTTGCAAATCATAAAAATTGTCTGTAATTTCCTCCCTGTATAACTTTATGCCTCTGCGGCCCTCATCAATGCCTGTAAACACAATCTATGATTTGACATTACACACAGTATCTTCACAGCCATTTACTAGCTGACGTAGTATCGTCAAACAAATTCAAGGTAACTTATTTCGACAAATTTATAAAAAGAAAACAGGTCTTTCCTTTTTTTTTTTTTGTAATGCCTTCCATACCGTTGTGTTGGAAAAATGAACTTATTAGTAACCGTCAAACACAACAAATATAGGTCCTGATTACAGGATGTCTTCTATAAAATTCAATAGGACAACATGTTTCGGTCAACTTAGACCATTGCGTTCCGACGTACCCTGTGATATGTGATATGGTTTAGCTCTTACGGACCTGAGGATGGTCTAAGTTGACCGAAACATGTTGTCCTATTGAATTTTATAGAAGACATCCTGTAATCACGACTTCTTTTGGTGTGTTTGACGGTTACTAATAAGTTAAGGTGTCTTTCTATTTCCCATAGGTGCTCTAATCTAACTTTCCTTTATTATGAAATAAAAAAATTAACTTTTACTAGTAGAAAATGAGGCCTATGGATATCACATCCTAAAAGATTCTCTAATGTTCAGTAGCGTTCTGACAAGTGAAATTACTCCCCAGAAATACAATGGCTAAACTAAAGTAAATAGAAGTACACTAAAATATAATTTCGGCTATTCAAAACCACAATAATTTTCTATAAGAATGCAGGGTTATTATCTTTAAATAAGCCATAAATCCTGCAGCTGGAGTACCATTATTAAATAACGAAGGAATCAGTTAAATGTTCTTACTGCGTGTATATTGACATTAATAGTATAAGAGCTATAGATTTATTGCAAACTGTGTTCAAATCGCCACATTATTTACCCTATTCCCCGTTGATGCTCAATGATCAATAAAAAAATTACACGCTTCTTACTTACTAACTAACTTACTTACTCACTTACTTACTTACTTACTTACTTACTTACTTACTTACTTACTTACTTACTTACTTACTTACTTACTTACTTACTTACTCCGTGCAGCAAAGTCCTTCTTGAGAAGCTAACAGGTTCTCAGCCAGTCAAGAAATTCTCCGCATAATTATTGAACCCGAAGGTTCATTACCGCATTTACAAGAGCCCGGCACTTGACCCTATTATGACGCAGATCAATCCAGTCCATCCCCCACCCCACTTCCTGAAGATCCATTTTAATATTATCCTCCCATCTACGCCGGGTCTTCCAAGTAGTTTCTTTCTCTCAGGTTTTCCCACCAAAACCGTGTATGCACCTTTCCTCTTCCCCCATTCGTGCTACATGCCCCGCCAATCTCATTCTTTTCGATTTGATCACCCGAATAATATTTGGTAAAGAGTACATACAAGTAAGCTCCACATTATGTAGTTTCTTCCAATCCCCTGTTACCTCGTCCCTCTTAGGCCCAAATATGTTCCTCAGCACCCTATTCTTAAACACCCTCAGCCTACGTTCCTCCCTCAATGTGAGCGACCAAGTTTCACACCCATACCAAACAACAGGCAAAATTATACTTCTGTTTATTTTAATATTTATATTTTAGATAGCAAATAGGCAGATAACAGCTTCTGCACTGAAAGATAGCAAGCATTCCCTGACTTCAGACTGCTCTTAATTTCTTCCTGAATAGCATTTTGATTCATTAGAACTGTTCCCAAATATTTTAAATCTTCCATCCCTCAAAGGAACTTTTATCAATCTTTACATTGTGTTCGTCCTGCATTCTGATCTCTAGACACGAACATGCACTTAGTTTTAACAGCAATTACCCCTAGTCCAGTCTCCTTACTAGCACCTACCAAGTTTCCGCGTTCCTCTTCATAGAATGTGCGCTTCCGTCCACTATATTCACATTATTAGCATAAAACACAAGCTGATATGTACCATTTCATTCAAAGCCATCCTGGTTTACCTAAACCCTACCAATGGCATAATCTAAAGCAAAGTTTAAAAAAGACGGCTATAAAGAATCTCCTTGTTTCAAGCCATTCTTAATAGGAAACTTGTCAGACAAACGTTTGTCTACCCGGACTCTGTTACAGGATTCATTCAGACACATTTTTATTGGCGTTAAGAGATTCATGGGGATACCAGACCCAATGAGAATATTATACGATACTGAATCATTGGCTTTCTTGAAGTCTGTAAATAGCTGATGCACTGCTTCAGTGCATTCTCATTTTTTCTCAAGAATTGGGCGAATGTTTGTATGATCAGTAGTTAACCTGTTGCGTCGAAATCCACACTGATGATCCTAATAATTTTCTCTGCACATAAAGTTAACTTTGACAGCAGGATTTTGGATAACATTTTGTATGTAGTCGACAAAAGTCCAATACGTCTGTAATGACTACACTCTGTTTTATCACCCTTCTTGTATCTGGGTACAATGATCGACTTCATCAATTCCACAGGAAATTCTTCCTGATTCCAAATAGAATAAATAAGTTTGTGGGTCTCAGAGCGAATTTTTCTACCCTCTGCTCTAATAAATTCTGCTGGGATTTGATCAATACTTTGGTGATTTGTGTCTTTTTAGCTTTTCAATAACCATCTCAACCTCAAAGTCACTCGACTCAGGCACTAGTGGTTCTGTTGTATATATTTCTGTCTGCCAAACATCATGAAACCCATGTACATTCAATAGCTGAAAGAAATGGTTCCTCTACCTAGCCAAAATACTGTGGGAGTCTGTAACAAAATCACCCTTCTCATCCTTTGCTATATTCGTTTTAGGCTGATAACCATTCTTAAAGTTACTGATGTCCCCATACAAGTCTCTGATGTTTTTTATATCACTGTTAGTTTCACGTACCTCAATTGTAGCTTTCAGATATTCCTTTTTTCCCTAAAAGTCTACTAGCTTCGCTTGTTTAGATTATCTGCGTTGCTTTGGTTTGGATCCTGTAACCCTTGCATTTTAGCCTCCTTCCTTTTGATCTAAAAAATTAACCATTCTTCATCAAACCATGGATTATGCTGCTTCAGTTCATGCAGAACTAGACTCTTTAACTGAGGATTTGATAATCCCTTTAATGAGTTCCCAAGCCCTATTTATGTCTTCGCTATCATTTAAGACCTTAATCTGATACTGTTTCCTAACCGCCAGCTCACTTAGTTTTCTGAGATTAAATCTCTCCACATTAAATTTTTGTGCTGCTGGTTTATTACTGCCAAACTTTCCCCAAATTTGCTACCATCAGATAGTGATCAGTTTCACAGTAAGCTCCCATAAAAGATGGTACATCGAGTATATACGAATGCCATCTCCTATCTACTGATCAATCCAACTGTTAAAGTCTTGTCATCAGGGCAGTTCCAGGTGTATTTATGAATGTTTCGGCGTGGCAACATCGTGCTCTTAACTACTAGGATTTTGATGTGGCAAAGTTTTCTAGTCTAGCACCATTATCATTACTATCCTTATGTAGACTCTCTTTCCCAATTGTCGGTTTGAAAATATTCTCTCTCCTCAATTTTACATTGTCTTCTAGCAGAATTTTTATATGGCACTTACGAAAATGACACAAAACCTGCTCCAATTTCTCACAAAGTCTGTCGTTAAATCATCAATTTTATCCTAACTTGGTGTATGCGCATTCAAAACAATGATACTACACGAGCGACCTCTCTGAACTATATTGACATCCCATCATTAACAAAATCTGCTCTCTTAATTACTGATACTATTCTGTGGTGTGCAGAAAACCAGTTCCCAATTGAAAATTTTATTTTCCTTTTCAATAGGAAAAATATAATCTCCTGCTCTTACAGTGCACATCCTGTACACCAACAGAATCTACGTAATTTATACCTTGCTAATTCCCTGGCTACTGTTGTAAGGGAGCCAGACATATACAGGCTTCTTACATTCCATGTACCTAACCTCATGTCCCTTGTCTATCGCTTAGGTCTTACCAAAGTATCAGTCAAGGCCCGAGGCAAATGTATCCTTTCGTAACAAGGCCAGTTTTTGCGGTAAGGAGTTGTTAGCACCTCGTCTAACCCCCATGCTAGAGGACCACTCCTTTTCGGCAACCCGCTACTGCTTATTCAATATATCCACGGCCACCCTCCATATTAGAGGCCTTTTCTCCAACCGCAACATGAGGACACGCTATGCAGTGGTGACAGGGACTCACTTATCATGGCTACAGTCTTCTACGTATTACATTAAGTGACGCATGTTATAAGTACTTTAGTATTACAATCAATCACAGTGAAAACTGTTAAATTCCTCGTGCTTGTATGAAGGACTAGTTTGCAATTTGATTTCCAGGACGGGGAGAAATTTGGCAACAAACTTACTCTGACTCACGCAGCTGCCCACATTTGGAAAAATTGAACAGCCGATAGGATCAATACATTCCAGACCTGAAGTCTCATAGACATTTTATTGGATAGTCATGAACGTAAGCCATTCGACGCGTGTTAGCATTCCATATGAACCAGCGGAACAATACATTAATCGCTTCCAAGAATTAAAATCAAATAAAACCATATGCATAACTTTCGCCGCTGTATATCTGAGATCTTCTTTCTTCTGGGATACCGGCAACATACCGGAAAGAAAGATATCAAAAATCGTCTACGCTCACCACTTATGAACGTTATACATATATTAGTTAAAATTAATGGCACACATTTCTTGTTGACGTAAGAATGTGGTAACGAAGAGCATGATGGCAAAATAAGGGGCATTTTCAAAATAACAAGTTGCATCTCCCTATCAAGAAATCGTTCTCTGATAAAAAAAATGGGTTTTATCATATTTAACTTCATTACTCTTGGTTCTATTATTATTATTATTATTATTATTATTACCATCATGCTCATTCATCAGCACGACTTACTCAAGAGACCATCACGGTAAACTGATACGCATCGGAGTTTTTCTTCTGGTAGAGCCATGACTAAATATCTCACTTTGTTGTGGCTTAGATCTGAATAACGATTTTAACTGAATTTTGTTTGTGATTTCCGCTATTTGGTTAGTTTATAGGGCCAGACTTCTATGAAAGTACGTGAAGTTTAATAAACATTTTAAAAGAAATGGAAAAATTATCGATGTGGTGGGAATAAATTATTAATATAATAAAATAACACAATCACTGAATAAAATGCTAAGGCAAACGCTCACATATTAGTCAGAGAAACAATGAAAGAATTATTTATCTCTGAACAACATAGCAAATTAACAATAATTAATGAAGAGCCAGCCGCAGAATTTTAATTGTGTGTCAATTAAGAAAATCTTTATTATGTAAAGATAGATAATTTGTTTTTACCCATAAATTATGTTGGATATTTTTTGTCAGTAGTATAGAGGGTGGAAAGTTACTGCGTGTGATCTTCGATTCAAAACATGTTACAGATCGAATGTAGGGACTGCTGTAAGCGGAAGAAATTAATACGTTCACCCAGTGTGTGTCTGAATGTGTGCGTGTAATTGTACGCGGTATTTATCGACGCTGTCAATTGCTTGGATTATGCAGCGTCTATGGTGCCTATAAGGATGACTATGGAGCACTGGTGGAACAATAATGACAGATGAAAACTGAAGTACTAAAAGAAAAATCAGTCCCACTGCCACTCTTTCGCCACAAATCCCACATGGATTAAAACCTGTTCTCCGCGATAAGAGGCCGGTGACTTAACTGCCTGAGCCATAACACGACAAACTGCACGTTTATGTGCCTGTATCAACAGAGGGCGACCATAATGGTTACGACCGTCTAGTTCAAATACCTGGGAAAGGTGATTAGAACTCTTATTGCTTTAGAGAAGTATTCATTTCAGAGCCCCTTCAGAACGTGTTCTGGTGTGTTTCTCACTATTTATTTCAAGAGCAGCAAACTCTCTTTGATGCCACGAGACAGAAAACGGGTCCCTTATTCGCGTTTCTAGCATTCCCTTCTGATCTTACAAAATTACACTCATATTTATCACCTTAATGTTTTTCTGACCGTGCATCATGAATTGACTATATATTAATTACCAACTTGATGCACTGATTATTATTTATTCGTAAAATATTACTCTCCTCTACATGTTTC
>JGI20166J26741_11792696_pt1 | contig 10221 bp, 10 predicted proteins | sample TergutCu122P5_FD_26741 | JGI IMG/M metagenome (IMG submission 26741) | reverse complement strand
CAATACGTGAAGAATCAGGTCGGCTTCGTCGATCATCCGCCCGGCTTGCCGAATCCCTTCCCGCTCGATCGGATTGTCTGTTTCACGAAGCCCGGCGGTGTCGGTCAGCATCATCGGCCAGCCGTCGATCATCGTTTTTGCGGAAACCGGATCGCGGGTCGTTCCCGAAACGGGCGAGGTGATCGCACGTTGATAACCGACGATCGCGTTCATCAAAGTGCTTTTCCCGGAATTGACCGGCCCGACCAGTGCGACGCGAAACGGCGAAACAAGATGTTTCCCAAATCGGTAACTGTCGAGAAGCGTTTCGATTTCGGAAATCGTTTCCGAAAGTCCGGCGTCCGGAACGACGGTTTCACGGTTCAGGATTTTCTGTTGCCACCGCTGCTGTTCCTGTGTCCAATGTTTGATTTTTTCCGAAAGCCCCCCGTGATACTGGGCCAAAAGCAGCTTGGCGGTGAATTCCGTCTCCGCAAGGGCAAGCTGTTGCAACGCTTCAAGCGAAATAACATCGAGAGAGGATTCGCCGTTTGTAATGAGCCGTTGCAACCAATCGTTCCAGTCGAGGCGGACGCATCCGAGTGCGACAAGCGTTTTTTCAATGGCCGCAATCGCCGCGTCACCTCCGTGACAGTGCAACTCACAGGAATCCGGCTGCCGGACAAACAACACGACCTCTTCACACCCTTCCCAAGGGGAGAATTGTTCCGGCAAATCATTTTTTTGCAAAGCGTTTGCATCCGGGAGCAGGTGAAAATGCCCGAAAAGGGGGGACTGCAAAGGAAACAACCGCTCGCTGGATGAACCATCGCTTTTTTCAGCATTCTGCGATGCCGGAACATGGAGCGTAATGCATCTTTTCAAAATGTCCGTCGCACGATTCCCGCAAATCATCAACGACGCAACCGCACTTCGCCCCGGCGGCGTCAATCGAACGACATGACACTCGGCGGAATTTTGTGCTTGGCGGCTCATTCGCGTCAAAATTCGACCATTTTGCGGAATTTTTCGAGACGCTGTTCGATGTCGTCGCGGGTGAGTTGCCGTAGGCGGTCAATCCCGAACCCTTCGACCTGGAAACTTGCGACGATGGTTCCGTAGACGATCGCTTTTTTGATCGTTTCCCCATCGGCTTTCCCCTGTGAGGCGATGTACCCCATCATGCCTCCGGCGAAACTGTCCCCCGCCCCGGTTGGATCGACGACGTTGTCCGTCGGAAACGCGGGGATCACGTAAATGTCGTATTGGCTGACGAAGATGGCACCGTGTTCCCCTTTCTTGACGATCACGAATTTCGGCCCCAATTCGAGAATTTTCCGGGCGGCGGTCAAAACATTGAGTTCGCCGGAGAGCATTTTCGCTTCGCTGTCATTGAGCAAAAGGCCGTCGATTTTTTTGAGCAGTCCCAGCAAACTATCCCGTTCGCTTTCGATCCAAAAATTCATCGTGTCGGCGACGACCAGGTCGGCACCATGCGATTGCTCAAGAACCTGCAACTGCGTTTTGGTTGACCCATTCGCCAAAAAAACGAATTGGGCGCGCCGAAACGCTTCAGGGAGTTTCGGCTGAAAATCGGCAAGCACGTTCAGTTGTGTCTCCAGCGTCACGCGGTCGTTCATGTTTTCGAGGTATTTTCCCGACCAGCGGAACGTCTTGCCCCCTTTTTGGATTTCGAGACCGCTCATGTCGATCCCGTGCGACTCAAGCATTTTCGTGTGTTCCTCCGGCCAATCCCCCCCGACGACCCCGACGAGCTGCACCGGCACGAAAAAGCCGGCGGCATACGAAAAACAAACCGCCGACCCGCCGAGCACATCCTCTTTTCGGGCAACAGGCGTTTCAATGCAGTCCAATGCGACCGAACCGACAACCAAAAGCGACATAATCTTCCTTGTCCTTCAAAATGTTTGTGACCATTCACCTGTCATCGTTTTTTACCACAAAGGGCACGAAAAGGGGGCAGGGGACAGGTATCAGGGGGCAGGAATACAAAGTCCTGCCTCCTGCACCCTTTTTCATGCTTTGTGATGAGGAAACCAAATTTCAATGTTACGCCAAAATTTCGGCAAGCATTCCGAGCGTCTCGTCAACCTGTGGAATTTCGGTGAACCCGATCGTCATGGCGTCGACGCATCCGAGGCCGGTGACAAATTCGAGTGACTGACGACGTTGCTCCGGAGTTTTACAGTTCCCTTCGCCGAAAATTTTCATACCGAGAATGCCAACCCCTTTTTCGTGCAACGCTTTGATCACCGGGACGACTTTTTCCGGGGTCTCGTCCATCTTAAAATCGACGCCGAACGGATTGATCCGCACGAGCAGGACATCGAGTTCGTCGACTTCGAGGCATTTTTTCACGGCGTCGAACGAGTGACATGACACGCCGATCGCCCGGATGCGCCCCCGTTTTTTTTCATCGATGAGCACTTTCCAGGCACCGGCACGCTCGGTCGGCCAATTGCCGTTGGTCATGCAATGCAACAAAACCGTGTCAAGGTATTTCGTTTCGAGTTCGTACAAATAGCGGTTGATGTCGGATCGAACGGTCTCTTCCGTTGTGGACGGCGTTTTGGTCAAAATGAAAAAATCCTCCCTGTTCCAACCGCGTAATGCGTGCTGCACGTAAACATGCGTGCGATAATTTTGAGCCGTGTCGATGTATCGCACCCCCTGGTCGAAGCCGCGGTGCATCAATTCGACAAACGCCGCTTCCCCCATGTTGTAATAAGGGTAGCCGCTGTTCATTCCCGTTCCCATGCCGAGCACACTCGTTTCGATTCCCGTTTTTCCCAGTTTGCGTTTCGGCATTCCGGCCGGGAAAAATTTTTTAACCTCCGCTTTTTTTTCGTCGGCTGCGGCGGATGGTCGCATATCTCCCTGGAAAGCGATTCCCGCCGTCAATCCCAGCACCGAAGTGCCTGCAAGAAAGCCGCGTCTTGATACTTGTGCCATTTTTTGTCCTTTCCGGAATGAGGATGAATTGAATTTTTCACAATATACCCGTTTGCCTGACAACATTCAAGATATACCGCAGCCGGTATAGGTGGCAGCCTTCGGCCTCGCGCAAACGCCCTGCGATACAGGGCTTACCGTGTCCAGCTTCCAGAATTTCAAACCGGCTTGAGTGTACCTGCATTTACCCGGTATGGCTCACCGGTTTGCGGTCGCTCTCTAAAAGCACGCTGTCGTATTCACAAAACGTCGCAACAAAAAAACGCAGACTTGTCTCGCAGGTCTGCGTTCTGTTTGCAAAATTCCTTGAAAACCACCGTCGGTTCAATTCGAGGAGTCCCCGGACGATGTGCCGTCTGACGATGGGGTGTTCGCCTCGTTTTGATTCGCTTCCTCAACGGCAGCCGCTTCTTCCGCCGCCTTCTGCGCTTGTTCTTCTTTTTCAAGACGAACGGCAATCGTTTTTGCCTCCGCAACGATGGACGCAGCGGCTTTCAGGTCTTGAGGCTGGAAATACGGTTGCGGCGGAGCCCCGATGACCCGATGTGATTCCTTCGCCAGGTCGCTCCAATCCATATCGTTGTTCATTTTCCATGCCGCAGCCTGGGCGACGTGCTGATTGACATAGCCGTTACCCAACATTTCACAAAGAACCTGAACGTCTTTTTTTGTCGTAACGTCATCCAAACGCCGGATTTCGTATTTGACCCGTCTGTTGGGTTCGTCTTTTCCATGTTCCAGACAAACGGTCTCGACTTTGTCGGTAACCATTTTTTCCGGGGCGATGTTGTAGCTTCTCATGCCGCCACCATAGCCGCCGCTCATACCGCCACCATAGCCGCCGCCGCCCATGCCGCCCATACCACCACCGCCAAAACCGCCGCCCATTGATTGGTTGCCGCCGCCACCGCCGTAGCCACCACCGCTGCCACTACCACTGCCACTACCACTTCCGCTCCGGCTGCCGCGGGAACTCCTTCCGCTCCCCGACCCTCCGCCACTGTCATAACCGCCGCTTCCACTGCTTCCGCCGCTGAAACGCTGCGGCAAAACCGGAACCATCGCAAACGTACTGGGAAGATCGACCTGAACATAATCCTTCGTGTTGTTTTTCACTTTCAGTTTGGAGGATTTCGAACCGTTCGGCGTAATGGTTACGTCGACGATTCCTTTATCAATCGCCGTGAAAAGATCGACAATGAGCGTCGTCTTTTTATCGGAAGACGTGTCCGCCTTTTTCGTTTCCGCATTTTTTGTCTTGGACGATACGTCGTCGGTTTTCAAGTCGTCGGCTTTTAGGGACATTGCGTTTGACGCAATCGCCATTCCCAAAAACAGAGCAACTGTCCAGATGGCTCTTTCACGAATGGACATCATCAAAATACCTCCCGGAAAACATATTTTTTCGTGATCTTAAATGAAAAGCAAAACAAGCGGCAAATCTTTAGAACAAATTTGGAATTGATCTGGAGTTTTTCCGCTCCCGTTGGTCGCTCCTTGATGGAAGTATACCGCAGTTGGCAGGAACGGTAGCCTTTGGCCTTGCGCAACCACCCTGCGTTGCAGGGCTTCCGTATCAAATTTCAGGAATTTCTCACCGTTTTGAGTATAACTCCCCCAAACCAACTCCGGATACGCTTTCAAACTCATCCCAAGCGATGCGGAACACCGACCGCTGAGTTTGACAAACAAATCGTCCAACCCCCTCTTAGCCATGATAATCAGCGAAACTTCCGCTGTCTACCAGGAAATTGTAAGAAAATGGGAAATATTATCGGTGCAGTCATCGTTGTTTCAGAAATGGGCGTAGACACTTCACTATGTGTCCGGAGGAATATTTTACAGGAATTGCCGATCCCGATCAATTTTACAGTATTCCTACAAACAAAATCATCTGCATTTTCGTTAATATTTTCATTAATACAAACGAACGATTTTACTGTACCGAAGTATATGCTATGGTCTAAAAGACAATTGAAAATGTTGTGTTCATACTCAAGGGAACCATCATGTTGAATCAAACCGCAATCAAAATCTGTGTTGCCGTGTCAGTTGTGGGCATATTGCTCATGAATTTTGCGTTGGGACAGACACGCGTGCCAACCAGTGATGTTTATACGCTTGCCAATCGGGGGGAAGACTCCTCCGCCGTAACGCCGGCTCATGACACAGTAAAAAACCGCCCAAATTCGACATATACATCGACGCCATACGATGATAAGGAAACAAATGGAAAGCCGTGGCGTCCCCCGATGCCGCCATTGGCTCTCGAGCACTCTCAGGATCGTCAAGAGGCTGTTCCCCCGTCGTTTCCTCTGATGGCTCCGCCCATGCAACAACCGCCCATGCAGCCGCCAGTGGGAGGGATGCCAGGAATGATTGCCGGACCGATCGTGATTCCGGTGATGGTTCCACAATACGTGACATATACCCCGCCTGCCCCACCGCCGATGACTATGGTCATGAACCGTCCCGCACAATTGGTGATTCCACCGTATCCGATGCAGGAAATGATGCCGATGATGATGTCGCCGATGCCGGCTCCGGGCATGTCCAATCCCATGTTCACGCAGCAAATGATGATGCAGCAACAAATGATGCAACAGCAGATGGCGCAACAACAAATGATGATGCAACAACAGATGATGTCACCCCCGCAGCAACCGCAGCCGATTCCGACCAAGATGATTTTGCCCGACGGTTCGACCGTCAGCATCAAGCATTATGTTCCAGGTAATTTTTTCAAAAATGTCTGGCGAGCCGTAACACCTTAGTGGGTTACATCTTGCATCCAATTTCTTCGGGTAAGCTCAGTGTTTAAGAACATCAAAACCGTTCGTGTGGGAAACATGAACGGTTTTTTGCCAAAAAAACGTTACATTTTAACCAGATTTTCAACGATTTGCGATTTCGGCACCGTGGGATTCATCGGGAAAAATTGGCACTCCTCCAGACTTCGGAACCATGTTCCCTGTCGCTTGGCAAACTGACGTGTGTTTTGTTTGATCAATTCCACCGTAGCATACAGCGACATATTCCCGTTGAGATAATCGAAAAGCTCCTTATATCCCACCGCTTGCGCCGCCGTTTGACTGATCGGAAGAAACCGTTTTGATAATTGTTGCACTTCGTCGAGAAAACCGATGTCCATCATGTGATTGACCCGCCGTTCAATTCGTTCGTATAACTGTTCCCGCGGCCAATCGAGAACGATAACCTTGCAACGGGACGCCGGAGCGGGAATATCGAACTGTTTTTGCCATTCACTGATCGGAATTCCGGAGTTGCGAAAAACCTCAATGGCACGAATCAGACGTTTCGTGTCGTTCGGATGAAGTTTTTCCGCCGAAGCCGGGTCGATTTTTTTCAATTCGTTATGGAGAACATCGGGCGACGAAACCTGCGACTTTTCGTAAAGCTCCTGACGCAAAACCGGGTCCGCCGGCGGGCCGACGAAAATTCCACGAAGCATCGCCTTCAAATACAACGGAGTACCGCCGACAAAAAGAACCTTTTTCCCTTTTCTTTTGATTTCCCGAATTTTTTCATACGCAGTTGTGACATATTCCGCCAGGCTGTAATTTTCACAGGGATCAACGACATCAATCAGGTGATGCGTGACCATCATGCGTTCGTCATCCGTCGGCTTTGCGGTTCCGACGTCCAGTTCACGATAAACCGCCATCGAGTCGAGCGAGATGATTTCCGCTTCCAGTTGTTCCGCAAGAGCAATCCCGATCGTGGTTTTGCCGCTTGCCGTCGGCCCGGTCAGATACCAACAGTCCCAACCCGGATTGTCAGGCTGTAAATAATCTGTATCTTGTAACTTAGGCATTTTTTACTCACAAACATGGAATGGGAAAACAGGAGAAATAGAAAAACAAGGCAACGACAGCGAGTTGGCATAGAAGGCTGGACTATGCGAGTCTGATTTTAATTTAAAATTGAAAAAAATCAAATATGGGCGATCAAAATCATCGAAAAAGTTCTGAAATTTTACAGCATCTTTCCAATTTACTTCAAGAAAGAAAACTAAACCTGAATTCAAATTCTTATTCCTCTCTCTTATTTCTTGGCGGCATTGAAAAAATCAATCGAAAAATCGAAGAAGAATCCGGGGAATTGGTGGAGGCTGCGATGATTTTGAAGTCTGTTTTTGATTCTAGTGACGAGAAAGAATGTGATGCCGCCAGGCATCAGGTCGTCCATGAAGCGGCGGATTTGGTTTATCATCTTCTCGTGCTGTTGACCGCGTGTGACCTTGCGCTTGCCGATGTGGAAGAGGAACTGGAAAAACGCTCCGGAATTTCCGGATTGAAAGAAAAAGCCTCCCGAACGATTGAGAACGAAAAAAAATGATGGTACAATGCACGAAATTATGTTGTGACGTGACTCAAGAACGTGTTGATTTGCGATCACCGCGAAAATGAATCAACAAACTAACTGGTGATATACCGCAGCCGGTATGGGCGGTAGCCTTCGGCCTCAATGAAACGCCCTGCGTTGCAGGGCTTGCCGCGTCCAGCTACCGGAATTTTCAACCGGCTTGAGTAATATGTCACTTGAAATGAAGTATTGAAAATCATGAAACCTGAAAATCTTTTGTATGCGAAAACACATGAATGGGTCTGTCTTGAAACGAATGCGGACGGCACGAAAATCGCGACGATCGGGCTTTCCGGGTTCGCTTTGAAATCGTTGACCGATTTGGTGTATCTCGAATTGCCGCAAGTCGGGAGATCGCTTGAGGCCGGCGAAATGTTCGGCGAAATCGAGTCGGTCAAAGCGGTCAGCGAATTGTACAGCCCTGTTGCCGGCGAGATCGTCGAAGTCAATGATGCGGTCGCGGACCGGCTGGAATCACTTGTCGGCGATCCTTATCAAGACGGCTGGTTCGTCAAAATCAGGATGGACGCTGATCAGGGAATTGATCGCCTTCTCGACGCGGCGGCCTACGAAAAACATTGTCAAAGCGAATCACACTGAATCCATTTCAAGAATGACATCTCTATTACGCCACCAGAGTTAAAATTGTGGTTTCACACGGAGACACGGAGCCACAGAAGTTCTTGTTTCTCCGTGCCCCAGTGCCTCTGTGTGAGAAAAAGTTGACCAAAAACGCACAAAATAAAGTTTAGCCGGGTACTATGTCTGATACCAATATTTCCGAGTTAATGGTGCAAATTCACCAAATCCAGCGTCAATTGTCCGATTTGAATTCCCGGCTGCAACGCGGACCGAAAATGATCAACGCCCAGGAAGGTGCCATGAAGCAGGTTTCCTTCCGGCTGGAACAGACTCGTGCCGAACACCAAAAACTTTTGAAAATCGCCAAAGAGAAAGAGCAATTGCTCGCGCAAAGTGAAACGGCACTCGGTCGGCGAAAAAATCAGCTTCACGAAGCGAAAAACAACAAGGAATTCCAGGCACTCAAGCTCCAGATTCATGCGGATGAAGCGGTGAACACCGTCATGGCGGATGAAACGCTCGAAGCGATGGAAAAAGCGGAAAAATTCGCCCCTGAAATCGACAAAATCGTTCAGGAATTGCAGGCGATCAGGGAAACGCTGCAAAAGACGACGCTTCACTATACTCAGGAAGTCCCGGCGATTCGCGCTGACATCGAGCGTTGTCACGAAAGACTTCGCGAAGCGGAAAAAGGGCTGCCGCAGGAATTTCGCGAGTTTTATTCGCGGCTCACCAAAGTGATGGGGGGCGAAGACGCCATGGCACCCATCTCGGAACAAAAATTCTGCGGCGGCTGCCACCAGCAAATCCCGATCAATTTCATCGCCCAGGTCATTCAGGGAAAACCGGTCACCTGCAAATCGTGCGGTCGTTTGCTGTATGTCCCCGAAGGGTTTTCGGCGAAATAAATCTACCTTTGTAAAGAAATGACCCGCAGTGCGATTGGTTGGACAACGAAGAAATAAAATAAAATTGTGATAGATAAAGAAAAAAGAAATGATGTGGTAATTCAGGTATTCTTCTGGCAAGAAAAAACCTCATTTTCACAAACAAAACAACCTCAGTAGCATAAGGTCAAAAAATATCAAACCTCATTTACCTTATTTTGACTTATGATTTGCCATGAAAGTCGAATACAACAACCTTGACTCGCATTTTGTGTTCACGACCTTGTCCCGTTAGGGACAGGATATTGGTAGAAAAAATGACCGCCTCATAACCATCGTCCCGTAGGGACGTAATAAAAAAATGGTATCATATATTGTCCCTAACGGGACAATATGGCGTGGGGGGAAACTATTTTTCTACCAATATCACGTCCCTACGGGACAATTTAATGCAGAATTCCTCAAACACTACCAGTCACGCTGAAAAATGAGGTTTTGACTATCTGTGAAATTTCGCATCATGTCAACTGAAGCCGCCTTATAAGTTCCAGAAGCCGGATACGGCATCACGGAGAATATCAATGTCGTCCCTTGAATTGAAATGCCAGAAAATCCGTTTGATTTTGTCCGACGTTGATGGCGTGTTGACCGACGGCGGGTTGATTTACGACAACCAGGGGATTGAGTCGAAGAAATTTCATTCCCGCGACGGGTTCGGGATCAAATTGTGGCAACAGGCGGGTTACCGGTTCGGTTTTGTGACGGGGCGGAGTTCGCAAATTGTTCGGATGCGTGCGGCGGAACTGGATATTAATATTGTGCGTCAGAGTTCTCTGCAAAAATTGATCGCCGTGCAAGAAATTTTGGAGTCACTGCAACTCACGCAGGAAAACCTTTGTTTCATCGGCGACGATTTGCCCGACTTGCCGCCGATCCGGTATGCGGCACTCGGAGTCGCCGTCCATGACGCGGCGGAGGAAGTGCTCGAAGCGGCGGACTACGTGACAAAATGTAACGGCGGGTTCGGAGCCGCAAGGGAAGTCATTGATTTGATTCTCAAACAGCAGCGACGCTGGCAAAGCGTCACGCAAAAATACTTTGTTTCGACAGCAGATTGAATCACCATTTCTGAGATTTTGAAAGGAACGCTTATGAAAAAAATCTTTTCTTTGACAATGCTGAGCTTGGTTGCATTGCTTTTCTGCACGACGGTGGTCCATGCCGAAGTCCGGTTGCCGGCGGTGTTCAGCGACAATATGGTTCTGCAACGCGATATGCCCATTCCGATTTGGGGATGGGCTGACCCCGGTGAAAAAGTGACCGTTTCGATCAACGGTCAAACCCAAAAAGCCGTCGCGGCGGAAAACGGCAAGTGGTCGCTCAAACTTGACGCGATGCCGGCGGGTGGACCTTA
>JGI20166J26741_11792585_pt1 | contig 10222 bp, 14 predicted proteins | sample TergutCu122P5_FD_26741 | JGI IMG/M metagenome (IMG submission 26741) | reverse complement strand
TGCTTCATACGCACTTCCATGTCAGACGCCATTTTGTCAGACTGCCCCTCTGCTGTCATCTGTCGCACGGCAACAAAATTTAACGGAATATTGGCGGGAAAGTTCAACCTCTACTGCCATATCACCAACATCCACCTCTGACATCGTGGGCCAACATAATAAAATAGGATGCATTACTTTCGTAGCGACCCTCATATTATACTGCAGTCATCAGAGCACATGTTGTGGCATTTATAATCTGGATATAAGCTATTTTGTATAAATCGAAGGGATTGTTTTTCAGATATTGGTTCCCTCAATTGTTTATATTGGTAAATATTTAATGTTATTACTGATTGTAGATAAAATATTTTTACTAAGCATTATATTCGTAAAATACATTGAAGTGCAGTGAAAATATATTAATAAGTATAATTACTGCAGTGATATGAGGTGCCTAGTCATACTAAAAGTAGTGAGTGTGTACTGGTGGGTCACACATGCTGCGTTGTTGATTTATATTTTGTTTTCAGTGACAGATGTTAGCTTTTTCGTGTTGTCTGTGTTTACTTGTGAAGTTAATCATCATTCTGTAGCCTGTCTTATGACAGGTTAACAGCCTCTTCCAAAATGAGTTTTCCTTACAGTGCAATCCAGTGTTTCCTCTTTCAATTTCCAGTATCCTCATGTTTCCTTGATGTATCCAGTGTCTGCTTATGTCTTCTTCCTTGTCTTTCTATTACTTCTATCCTTTCTTCTATCTTTCCTTCAGTAATGTGTTCTAGAAGGCAGTTCCTATGCAAAATGTGACCAATCCAGTTATCCTTCCTTCTGTTTATTGTATGTAGGGTATTCCTTGCCCCCTTACTCCATGTAATACTTAGTTTTTTCACACCATTGGTCCAATTGATCCATTCCATCCTTCTCCAGTACCATTTTTCAAACCTTTCCAGGTATTTCTGGTCTACTTTCTGCAGTGTCCGGTTTTCAGCACCATACAAAACCATGCTCCAAATGTGGCAGTTTACTGGTTCTTCCTTTTATTAAAGTCCAGTTTGCTGGTGAAATGGTCCTCTTATTGAATGCTGCTTTTGCCATGGCAATCCTTTATTTAATTTCACATGTACATCTAGCAGCACTTGTGAAGTGTCTGTTGATAAATGGATTCATTGTCATGAATGTATATATAACAGTTTTATATGTTGATGTGGATGTAAAATAAAATGATTCACTTGTACTGCACAAAGCATATGGAGGTAAAGACTGATTCTTTCTCTTTTTCACATCGTAGGCTCATTATTGACTTTGGGTGCTGACTTTGCAGTCTTCTCTTCTTACCCGTCTTTGTCATTTCACTCAGTGACCGGGATGGGAGGATTACTTTGGGGAGTAACTGTGATAATACGGCCCCCATGGACAGCATGGTTCCAACCAGGTCCTAGGGCATCCTGCTCAGCAGATGTGGCCTCCTACCATTTGACACAGTGCCGATAGTTGGCCATGTGGTTTCCTCCACAGCTGCAGCAATTAGGCTGCTGCTGTAAGGTAGAGCACTCTCCTGATGGGTGAGTCTCACCATAAGCAAAACACAGGGTGCATAACCATAGTAGCGCTGCTTATGGCCAAAGCGTTGGCAGTGATTGCATGGAAGAGCGACTTTCGCGGTGATGTACGTCTCCGCCGAGACTCGCAGGCTGCAGAGTTCGTTCAGAGATCGCATTTTCGCCACTTCTGGTCCTTGCGCTACCCACACAATACGGTGCGATGTTAGGGGGCAGACCTTGGAGGCTTCCTGGTCCCTCCGACTGGAGTGGAGCTGCAGGAATCCCTCGACGCATACCCAGAGTCTCCAACTCCTCCAGAACCATGTCCTCGAGCATTCGTCTGCCCAGATTCTTACTCAGCAGACGTACACAATGATCCTCCAGGAGAGAAAAGGTGTGAAACTTATACCCTTGCTCCCATCAAGGGACTGCAGTGCACTGACCCGGGCTCTGAAACCGTCAGATGTTCATGGGACAAGCTTAATCCTATCCCCTGGGCTGAGTGCCCACTGTGAAACGAGCCTGTATCCACATCAGAAAACCACGCGTCTGTGAACCCTGAGATGTAGGTGGGGTTTGTTTTGCCATTCGCCTGCGGGAGCGACACTTTTGCCACTTGGGCGTTAGAAATGATGCCATCAGGCGTGCCACACTGTGGCCAAGACATGTATCCGATAGACATGGGCTTAGTGGCCACCTCAGATGAGGCAGCGGGTTCAGAATGATCTGAACCATTGGCGTGGGGCTTGTGCAGCCCACTTGTCTGTTGCAGGCTTGCGCGCTCAGCTGCCTCCGTAGCGAACGTCAGCTCACCCTCGGTCGGTCAGAGTTTCCGGTTGCTTTCAGCATGGGTCACGGGCACACCACCAAATAGATGACTGGGCGAAGGGTCTTCTGAGTTAGAAAGCTTTGTTAGCTTTCCATTTGCTAAGGGTTAGCTGCGGAGACTCGCTGGAGGTCAGAGCCTCACTGCCGAATCCGCACTGGTGCTCGAGGGTCGATGCATTCGTAGTGTTAACCTTGAAAGTTCCAAGGGCCTCCTTTTTGCCAGCCACCACTGCTTTCCTCGGCTTCCAAAAAAACTGGGTAAAGCCTTGATAAGGGCTAGTTCCTGCTGCCTCAGCATTGCACCTCCCACAGGAGCTCGCCTTTCTTTCGAATGTTCCCTCTGATCCGCAGGTGTGTTTGAGGTAGGACGCCGGATAAAGCATTTCTCCCTCTGCTCAATATACAACTCCTTTCATTGAGCCAAACAACAACTTTATCCAGAGTCAAATGACAAGAGAGGATCAGTAATTAGGCCAAGCCAAAACAATGAGCTAAATGAGGGTGGAGACTTACGCGAAATGCACATCGGCGTCCATCAGTCAGTTCAGGCATTCCTGCATTTGATCGAATTGCTGGGCCCTTTAACATATACCTTAATCTCTAATGCAGAATGTGCTTACGCTAGTGGTTTTAAGTCAGGCTGAAGACATCGAATGAGCTTTATCGAAGACGGGTGCCTGTGGGAGGAGTGGGGGCCTTGCTCGGAGTTTGCATTATATACCCTGGCATTTGCCTTACATCTGAGGAAAAATTACTGAAAGAACTCAGTCAGGGCTCGGCTCATCAGCGCTGAGCATGATTCATGTAATCAATTTGCCCAACATCTAGCTGTGACCTCTACATGCCTTCTATCCCCTGCTGCTCTTGGCTTTCACGTCAGGCAGAGGGTTGCCGAAATAGAGGTTCCTCACTTCAGCTAACTTTGAGTCAAAGCTCACAGAACTCTGATGTGGTCGGCGAAGTGTGGAACACCCAGATACTCGTGAATCTGCTTGCCACTAACGTACCAGGGGAACCCCCTAGCAAACCGAAGAAACTGGGATTGTAACACCTGACGTGGGTGCGGGCGGCGAACCTTCATTGGGCAGGCTTAATACATCGTGGGGTGGATTAGCTGCTTATAGAGCAGGACTCCATTTCTGATGGAGATGTCATTGTCCTGTTCAGGATGAGACCCAGCATTCCCATTCTTTGGGCAGTTTTATTTTTGACCTGATCGGTGTGAGGCGACCAGGTGAGCCGTGTATCTAGGGACACTCCCAATTACGTGTTTCGACACATTGGATAGGTTCCCCAAAACATTTTACTGGTCGGGGCTTGATGAAGCGCCGTCTTTCACTCGCGAAGCAAATCGCAGCGCTCTTCGAGAATTTTATGGGGATTCTCCATTCACATTCACTCCACAACCATTGAAGGTCTTTGAGTTAAGACTCCAGATAGCTGACGAGCAGCGTTGGTTTATGGGATGTGGCTATGATGGCTGTTTCATCCGCATATAGAGCCATCTCAACGTATTGTGAGGGTGTGGGCTTGTTGTTGACATACAGACTGAAAATGACAGGGCAAGTCAGACCATCGTGCGCTACCCCAGCCCGCACACCAAGATGATATGCGAACGTCTGGAAGGATGTTTCGTAAGTCTGACCCCAAGGTATGATGAGATGGTTTGGACCAGGTGGGACAGGAGATTTATGATTGTTAGCTTGTAATGGTTGCCATCGATCCAAACAGTATCGATGACTTTGGCCATGTCGAGAAAGACCTCGATAGCCTCTTCTGTCCAAAATTCCTAGTTATTCCTTCAACAATGCGTGCCAGTTGCAATCATGTGCTATGCCTGGTTCAAAACTCGATCTGCTCGTCTCGCATCAACCCGTGCTCGGCTACTTCACTTAGGTTCCTGGATAGTAGCATATTTTCATATAACTTACCAATCGTCAAACAGACTAATGGGTCAATATAATGAGGGCAGTGCCAGATGCTTCCCCAGTTTAAGGATGGAGATCACTCGGGATTTTTTCATGCTGTGGGGAAGTGATGGGTGCGGAGGACAGCATTGATCATCCCGAAGACCAGGGATATTGCTCGCTGGGGAGATGCTTCAAAGCCCTTTTTGTAATACAGTTAGGTCCCGTAGCCTTCTCATCCTTGAGAACCGAGATGCTTTCATGAACCTCATAAGGGTTTGTTAGTTTGGGTTCGCTGGCAGGGGTTCCGAACCACAGTGCCCTGTCAACGATCTCAATACCTGGCAGGAGCTCCAGACTCTGCCAGGCCTTCGGCTTGGTCTGATTCCGAGAGAGTGATACCCTCGGCTGACCAAGGATAGACGTAGTGGGAATTTTCATCACCCATGTGATCATCCTCCACAGCAATTGGTCTTCATGATCAAGGGATTCAATTATTGCACTCCACTGGGCGTTCCTCTACTCGTTCAGTCTGCGGATTACCGACCTCTGCATGCGGTTGAACTCAGCTCTCAGATTGTGGTCCCTAGTGAGTTGTCACTGACCCCGCAGACGATTCTTCTGGCGTATCTCATCCTGAATACCAGTCTGTCGCGGACTGCGGGTTGTCATGCAGGCGACTCTTGGGAGAGAGACCTGGCAGAGCCTTCAGAATGGTGCCGGACAAGTTCTAAACGCACTTGTTGATTCCCACCCCGTTGTGTAATTCCAGGTTGATTGGAATTCCGTCTTAAAGGCAGGCCTGGAAGTTGACCCAGTCAGTGCACCAGGGCGAGCGGGTGGGTGTAGAAAGGATGAACGACACATTGTGTGAATAGTTACCTGTAGGTGTTTCGAACTCAGGTTAGAACACCAAGTCAGATACAACGGTGAAGAAATATCTTTGGTTATTACAATATCCACGACATCGGGAGTAGTGCAGGGATTGTATGGATTGGTGGTTGGGTTATCTGGACCATAGATGAAACATCTGCATTATCATGTACGAGGTTTCTCCGTCTCATTTACAGCTGAGAGTTTCAGTCCACGTGTTAAGGTTCAGGTAACCTGCCATCAGGACCGACAACCCACCTCGAAAACCAGCGGACAGGTTCGATCCGATCAATGTGCTGGAGGGTGAAAGGTAAGCCGCAAGAATTTCCAACGGTGTGCCAGCCAACATAACTTGAATGTAGTTGCCTCCAGGTGGGTCAGTCCTGAACGGGTACTGAGTGGTGGACTATACCACGGCGGACATCATGGCTGTACCGCCCTCAGCTGCAATGGCAGACAGTTGGCAAGCTGTAAGATTTGTCCTGGATTAAAAAATGTCTCACTTAAGAGGCATATATCGATATCATGTTGATTGAGAAAGTGCTCCAATTCAAGCTTCCTGCCGCGTTGACCGCATTCCAGCAGGTGAGGCCCAGGACTTTTCCCTGCTTCTTTCTTCCAAGGGATACTCCCGTATTCAGCCACAAATAGGATAACGGGTTTAGTACTGTCTGTGGTCGGGCCGCCCCAGTACGAATGGAAGAGATAGACCGAGTAGCCGACGAGTCAGCTCCACAAATTCTTCAAGTGGAAGGTTGTAGATGAGTTTAGAGACACTCTCGAGTGGGAAATGGGTAGGATGTGGAGTTACCAACAGTTTAACTGGATTAGATTTGTCAGCCATGGTTATGACGATTGTAGCTGCTTATTTTTTTGGTCGTCTCAGTACCCGGTTTAGGGGCTACTGTGGGTTTAGACTGAAGCTTCTTTGACTTGGCTGTCTTCCTCATGGCGGTCACCTCTGCCTGCTTAGGTGCCTCCATGACCGGCTTAGGATTGTGATTAGGGGTTAGAGGGGAGGTGGCCTTGACCACACGCCCCCTCGGACAACGTGGTTCTATCCCGCCCCCAGGTTCCTCTGCTCTGCAGGGGGCAGCCCACTCAGCTTTCGGGGTGGCAGGGCAGCCTGTAGCGGAGTTTTTTGGGCCTGCTTTGTAAGAGCCGTCTTTGCCTCTCTCCATTTTACACAGCCCCAGACTTTCGCTATGTGGTCACTCCCACAGCTACAAATCTTAGGTGTCCCCTCGGGTTCGGGCATTCACCAGAAAAGTGAGATCTGCCACACGCGACGCACTGGGGCTATGTCCTCATTTTCGCTGCGTGTTGCCAAAACGCTGGCAGCGTTTGCCCTGTAGAGGGTCCTTGGGCACAATGTACGACTCCACCGTCACTTGCAGACCGCAGAGCTTGGTGGGAGATAGCACACTCGACACTTCATGGTCCTGTGCTACGGATACTATGAACTGAGAGGTAGGACGGAGGTCCTTGTTGGGATCCTGTTCGCGGCAGCTGGAGCGGAACTGCATGTCACCCTGGACACGAATGTTAAGGGTTTCCAGCTCCTCATGGACGATATTCTCGGGCATTTGTCTGCATAAATTTTTGATCGGTAGCATATGCAGCGGTCCTCTTGGAGCGAGGTGTGGAAGCTCACACCTTTGCTCCCCTCAAGGGACCACAGAGCACTGACCGTGTCTGTGAAACCGTTGGCGGTCTCTGGGACTACCAAAATCTCCCCTTTAGTTGGGCCGATAGACTACTGGGGCAAGATGCTCACAACCAGACCAGGAAGGCACAAGTGTCTGATACTCCTGGAATAAATATGGGGTCTTTAATGGGGCTTTCTCTAGCGCGAATGCTGGTGTTGGTCACTTAGGCGTCTGGACTAGTGGTGCCAACTGGCGTGCTGTTCAGAACCAACCAACCCATTCACCAAAGAGCTAACTGAGGGCGGAGACTTGTGCTATTTCGCAAGTCGACGTCCCTCGATCTCTTTAGCTATTCCTGCATTAATCGCATTGCTGTGCTCAATAACAGACACCTTAAACTATAAGGGGGATTGGGCTTATGCTAACGATTTCCTGTCACGGTTGAAGACCCCCGACGTGGGCAAACTGAGGACCATTGCTCTGGAGGCAATAGGCCTTATGTGGGGGCTTAACTTTGGATGGATGGCTTTCTGGAATTCGAACCCAGAATGGTCATGTTTAGAGTTAACAATAGACCAATCGCGGAAAAATTTAGCCGCCTTACGTGGGAAGAGTGCGGGCTGTGCCCCATCTTTGCTTATTATAACCTGGCATTTGTCTTACAAATGATGGAAAAGACACAAAAAATACCTGTCCAGGTAGTCCAAAAGTGCCAGGTGGGCATGATTCAATGTGTCGACATGGTCATCTTTGTCTTTCAGAGGCCCGAACCTATCACTAAGGGATATGCACCTTGAGTCTGCCTCAGAGGAGACAGTGGGTTCGGGCAGGTCTGAACCCTTAGCTGTGGGCATGAGCGACCCACTTGTCTTCTTCGGGGCGAAAGTCCCGGCCTGTATAGACGTGTACATCGCCCCATCCTCGGGGGACCTGAGGTGCCGGCTGCGGTCAGCAGCCTGTTCGGCCTTTATATCAGCTACAAGTGCTAACAGGGGTGCGGTCCCACCGGTGGGCTCTAGGTGCCTAGTGGCGGGCTCTGAAGAATCACCCAACCTGGCTAGCTTGTTGGCCTTGCACTTGCCCGTGAGTTGTGCAGATGATCGTTGGGAGGCGTAGGTCCCGCCTCCAGGCATGGTACTACAGTTCCCTGCAGGCAGCACAGACTTCCTCTTTTGCCTTGATGTCATTGCCTTCCTCAGCTCCATTAGGAGGACTGCTGTGTAATTGAACTGCGAGTTAGCCTTGATAAAGGCTAGTTCATCCTTCCTCAGCATGGTGTTTGGACAGGTGCTTCCCTTCTAAGGCAGCAGCACGCTTTGGTGGTAAGCGAGTCAGGGATACACAGGTTGAAACTACTCCCCTTCCTCACACACTACTCTTTCAGATACCTGGTTCTAATTCCCTTCAAAGAGCTTCCAATCTAAAATCCTTTCAGTGGCTCCCAATCATCTGAAAATGATCATCTGCTGCTCGTCAATAAGTGGGACAAGATTGCTCGGGTATTTGTACAGGTAAAAGTTTGGCTGTATATTGCTTGAGCCAATCGGAAGGAGCGGGAACGAGAAAGTGGCATGTCTGAGTAGAGGAACAGGCTGTGGAGGGCAAAGACCCCAACTGGAGGCCTGTATTAAGTATGTGAGGGAAAAACAGCCCTATGTTGCAGCAAGGAAGGGGAGCCATGGGATTGTAGTGATCAACTGTTGTGTTTCAGAAGGCTCTCTCCTTTCTTTAAGCATGTGCAGATGTGGTTTCCAGGATTTGCTTAAGGTCAGGCCATCTTCCCTATTCATGTTGTGTAGGTTCATTTCCAATTCAGTGGCTTCCCTGATGAGTCAGCCCATGTATCCGGTTTTTGCAGAAAGAAGTATTGTATCTTATAGTTTAATAATGTGGTCCTTTCTAATGCTGTGTTCCACTACTGCTGTTTTATCTGTTTGTGCTAGTCTTATGTGTCTATTGTGTATGGAGGAATCACCCAAAAGAAAGAATACAACATGTTATGTGTTGACGTGTGCGTTATATGAAATAAAATGGTTTCAGATACATGCCCTCTCTGAAACACATGGGTTATTATGTTTATTAGCATTTTTTAATATGTTATTACATCTTTATTGCAGGCTGGAATTTCTTCTTGAAGAAATGGTGGGTGCGCTGGAAACTGTGGCAGCTGCAGCAACGTGATCTATTGACAGTGGCAGAGTCTGTTTCTGCCCTTCTACCAAGCCAACAGGATGAGGACAGAGAGCTGCTGCGAACACTTGTGAAGGAGAAGGAAGTACTGTTTATTATTCTGCAGTATGATATTTCATACATAGTTTATAGATCGTAATTCAGTAAGTGTTACGTATTTTTTTTCTTTTGTTTTGCTGTTTAGCAGACTTTACTACACGTAACTGATTTTGATTAATCTGCAATTATTTCAAAACATTAACACTGTAACAAGCCAGGATAAGATGATGATATAAAAATAATACAGTAGTTTCCGAATTCGAATCACACTTCTCAGGGACAGTCAGAGAGCTTAGCAACTTTAAAGAGTTGAACAGGTTCTGTTGTGATTGAATGTATTTGTTTTGTCATGTTTGATGTACAGAATCAGTTATCAAACATAAGTGTCACTTGTGACAAATAATACACTGCACCAGTAAAACAGTCATTGTGGCAAAAAGGCAAACTGAATCTGAACTGTTTTTTGACACAGAATTTCTGAACTATGTAGTAAAAAATTCCAACATCTGCCATCTCACCAGTCAAATTTTAATTGTCAGATCTCATACTGGGGCCACTACTAAAGTCAGATTTTATTTGTGGCTACTGGGCTTAATACACTCTATTGTAACCATCTAACATCTCTCTCAGTTCAGTTTTATTTATGGTTAACAAATGGGGAACAGAAGAATGTGATGCAGTTGTATCAAGATGTAAAAAGAAATGGCCAGTAGCCAATCATAATTATGCAGTTGCTTCTTTGTTATTGTTGTCTTTAGTTTGGCAGTATTTAAGAAGTGTCAGAAGAAGTAAGAAGGTAATCATTAATGCAGAGTAGGTAAGGATTTGGGACAAGGGAATGGCAACTTATTTTGAGGTACTGTCGTACTTGAGACAGATAAAAAGTATAAGGAATCTCAAAATCACTGAGATCAAACTGTGTACCCCTGAAATACAAGTCTGTGGCATTACTGTTACACTGTTTCATAGAATTTGTTTCCTTGGCCAATAAGATATAGTTTGCATCCTTAGTTCATGTTAATATCTTGCTGTAAATAACAGTGAAGTTAAGTGATATTCACTATTTCACCAATTAACCAAGTTCATGGATCAGAGTCCTAAGAAGCTGATAGTTGCTGAGTTGATCACTAATCGTACAATAAAGTTCGCAAACTCGCCACCGTGTGCTTGCCATGGCAGCACTGGACAAAAGCCTTAGTATGGTTTGATGACG
>JGI20166J26741_11792474_pt1 | contig 10224 bp, 9 predicted proteins | sample TergutCu122P5_FD_26741 | JGI IMG/M metagenome (IMG submission 26741) | reverse complement strand
ACCACCACCACCACCACCACCACCACCACCACCTCTATGTTATTTAATTTGTTATGGAGGAAATGCCATTACCTAATAATGGTAATGCAGTGCTTTGTAGACATCACACTGCTGCCACTATAAAGGTTATTTTAGTTTAATTTCACTTTGACCCATTTTCTTTAATTGGTCCATTGTCACCAGGAACAGATGTGGGTGAGTTAGGTTAAAATGAATTGATCATTGAAGTAGCCTGTCAGTTTCTATAAGCTATCAATGTGACACAAACTTTGTTTCAAATAAAATTGTGACTGGGAGTTTATACACACCATTACATTGAAGAGAGTTACAGTGTATTTATACCTGATATATTGTATCAATTTTTAAAATAATATTTAATGTCTATGATATTACATGATGTGATTGCGCAGCAAAAAGCATTAATTTTCCAGTGGAGGTGAAATTGTTGACATGTACTTGAAGAGTGCTATTGAAGGGGTTGTCATCAAATGGGCTACACAGATTAATGATGTGCTTACACAGGAATCAAGTCAGGCATTTGATGGTGGTCAGAATCCAACACCTAATGCAGGTAAGTTATTAAAAAATATGTTTATACAATAACTGGTATTCTGTAGGCATTGTGGCTACAAAACACTAACATCAATTAATGCAGTTTGTACATCTTGCTGGTGTCTTACTATGGAAGCCCAGATTCATTACAGTGTAATGCATGTGAGATTTGAGCTGCTCTTTGTTGTAGATATCTGACGAGAGGCATTTACAGTGTGTTAAATATTAATATGGCTGTAAATTTTTTTTTTTAAAGGTTGGTTTGAACTGAGACCTGTTTGAGTAGTATAAAGAACGGCTCAAGTCAGTTAATTGAAAACACTTGTTCTTATTAGTGGGAATGTCCAGGTTTAAACCTGTTAACACTGATATAAGTCAGCTGCATGTGTTGTTCTTTTATGCTTAGCATGGCTAGAGTTGTAGCTGTTTTTCCTGGCTTCTTGAAAATATTTGTGCACTTTGTGTTGTTTTCATTTTAGAAGTCAACTTCTGGAACTCAAGGTTATGTAATCTGGAATACATCTATGAACAGCTACGTGATGAACGTGTCAGAAAGATGGCCATCATTCTAGAGAAAACTGACAGTGCCTATTACCCATGCTTTCGAACACTGTTCCAGAATATAGTCGCAGGTCAGCAAATTTAGTACTGTTTTCAGGTAAAAATATGACACTGCTGTGTAAGGTTTTATGTCATGGACAATACAGATTGCCTTTGAAACTTGTTTCTTGCTATATATTCATTATTTGGTTTTGTGAGCTTCTTGCATTAGATTGTTTTTGTCTCCTTTGGCAGGGAGTATTACTGATTTAGGCATGTTTTTACAGTAATAGGATTTGGAATGTCTGACTGTTGTTGCATCAATAAATTCTGTCATTAGGATGTTCACAGTTGTACACAAATTGTTCTCTTAACACAGCATTGGCAGAGGCAAAAGACATAGTACTCTACTTGAAACCTCTTCTGCGCCACTTCACAACATTAGAAGAAACGGATTTTTCTGAGGTCACACCATGTCTTCGACCACTCATGCATGTTGTTTGTCTTGTTTGGGCAAATAGCCGGTACTACTGCAACTCTGCCAAAATTATTGTGCTTCTGCGACAAATCTGCAATCTGCTGATAAAACAGGTACGGTTACTTCGGTAGTAATGCCAATAAGGACCCAATTTAATTTTCCCCAACGATATTTAAAATAGCATCGGTTTTATAAATATTTGTATCTTTTAATTTTTAAATGTTGTATCCAGTTTCATTTATGTCACAAATAAAGGGTAACTAAAAAATTGACTTCTTGGAGCATAATCATTTTTTGAATCAGATAGTTGCTCAGGTGGTAAAGAAATTTCACTCCTTTAATGGGACCTGAAGGTTCCTTATCATGCTTTTAAGAGACTGCCACTAAACCCAGTCATTAACCTGCCGAGTATTGTAAACATCTACACATCCGACCTCTTTAAGAATTATTTTTGCATTATTAATCTGTACATAGGTTTCTTAAGTGATGCTTCCCTTCAGGTCTGAGTAGAATTTGTTATGCGTTATTCACTTGTCCCATACAGGCAATATATCCCACACTCCGTTTTCTTTGGTATTATCATCCTTTTTTTTTATTTTATTAAAAGAACAAATGATAAAGTTCCTCATGGTACGGTCTTATACAGTTTCCTCTCACTTCCTGTAGTTTGTATTGCAGGTAGATACCATTGTGTATGATGTTGGGCTCAGCTTGTCTTATTGTTTTCATTCAATCTTTGCAATTGTATTCTTGAATTCACATTTCAAAATATTGTCATAATTTTTTAGTCCTTTGGTTGGCAGTTAGTACTGCAGCTGTTATGGTCACTGCCTTCACATGTCTGATCAGAAATTGCTTTGTTTATTTCACTGGCTGGAATTATATATGAATTAAATTCTGTTGTATTGAAACTGAACATCTCAACTGCAGCCTCTTCCAGCCCTAACTCCCACTGTCAGCACTGCTGAAATTGTCTCTTCCACCCACCACCACCACCACCACCACCACCACCACCACCACTACTTTATGGTTACTACTTTGATGAATGCTTCTATGTACTAGTTGGACTGGTTATGAGGTAATTTAAATTTCACCCCTCTTTACATGTTGATAATTTGTGACTTTATGCTGTTTCCAAGTGTAATTTAATTGCAGGCAAAGCGTTTCTTGGACCCAGCGTCCATTTTCCAAAGTGACATTGATGAAACCAAACAACGGGTTCAAGAATCTATAGAAACACTACTTCTCTTCAGGTACCCATTTGCTGTCATGTCATTCAAAATTAAATGAGTCTGGAATAATTTTAAGAATGTGCTTGATAAATGCTTATGGATTGCTTTTGTAGCAAAATGGTATTGAGGAACTGCATCTTGTTTCAGTGTCAACTAACCTTTAGTTTCTTTATAAACTAATATGCCTGTCCATGACTGAAGGAGATTTTCAAGAGTGCTTGATACTTAAAGGACAGGATGTACTTGGCACATCCAACATGTCATAGACGATCCATTAGTATGACCAAGTTAGGTAGAGATCAGTGGAGTTCAGATGTTGACACAGCTTTTCAGACATGATTGGGAGTAAAGGGAATCTTATCTCCTCTGTGGACTTCCATGTTTCATGAAGTACTGCTTGTGTGACAACTCTTTCTCAAATTTGACAGAATATCTGAGTAGGAATGTTTGTAAGTACAGTTACTTACTGTTACGGCTTGTTTATGTAAATGTATTGTGTTGCAGAAAGATTTTTGATGACTGCAGAGACAACCTGGCTTCATATTTCAAAGACAGGGAACCCATGCTTTGGACTTTTCATCCCAAGATTGTATTTGAGCGTTTCCAGGCTTTTCTTAAACGTCTTGAAACAATAAAGGTATTAAAATCCAAAGAAACTTCCAACTTCATGTATAATAAAGCAATATGTTCCAAAAAATTTCTTGCTGATTTCTTTCATCATCACCTCCTGTTGTTGCTGTCATTTCTAGTTGTCTCAGTATTTGTATGTTTTTGATTCCTGATGTGACATTTTTGTTTGTTTGGAAATGTTATGTTTAGTTCATCATATCCTGTTTTCCAGTTTGTGTGTCAGATACTATAAATCATTGTGAATTATAATATTTTTTTTAGTTTGTGGTAATTATTAACAAGTTAGCAAGACTGAATATGTACATTGATGTATCTCATTGCCTTTATGTAGATGCATTGACTTAGATGACAACTCTCTTCAGGGCATGGTTTTCATTGCATTTGTTTTTGCAGTGCTTTTTTGATACCATTTTGGAATTCATGAAGCTGGAGAAGGTAGAAATTGGAGGGCTGAAAGGACGTCTTTTGAGTTCAAAAGTTGTAGCCGTGTTTGCAGAATTTAATGAACACTTGACAATGTTTGGGAACAAGACATATGATGCATTGGATCCTGAAGATCCAGCGTTTGAATTGGACTATGCAGATTTTCACAAAAAAATTAAAGACCTTGACCGGAGACTTGCCTCTATATTGTGTCAGGCTTTTGATGACTGCTGTACCCTTGAGAGCGTGTTTAAGGTAAGAACAGTATGTGTTCATAGCTCTTTGACTTTTTTTTGCTTTTGTGAAAATATAGTAATAACCTGATCATTATGTCCCCTAGTATACTATGTGACACAGCAGTAATGTCCATAATGCAAGGGGCGTCCTTTAAGACTAATTTATATCTGATGCTCTTCCAGATAATTGTTAAAATATTCTGAATATTTCTTGTTGTGGTAATAAACCTTTGGGTTCTGTACAATGTGGGGAATTTGTTGACCAGTGGAGGAACTGTCAGCTTCTCAAGTAGGGTTCTGCTTCATTGAGTTCATTAGTTTATGTTTCTTGTCATTTCAGCTAATTGAAATAGTTGGTTCAGTTTTGGATCGTCCTCTCATCAGGGAAGATTTCACTGGAAAATATGATGCTATTCTTGGCATGCTAGATGAAGAACTGATCACTGCTGAGGTATGACATACTTTGTTGAATTAGTTACATAAACCAAGGTATTAATATCAATGTGACAGTTTATAATGTTTTTAGACTGAGGCCAAATCATACCTAGTGACAGTGGTGGTGTATACCACAATGTGTTATAAATGTGAAAGATTCAATATGTAGGACACTGAGAGGGGAAGGTTTTGTACCTTGAGTCAGTTTTTGTTTTCATTTCCCTACATGAACAGGATTCCATGTGGGAAAGTTTCAAATTCTGCATAGTGTTGCATATTTATCTGTTAACTGCAGTATACACGTATATATATATATTTTGTTTTAATTTCATTTCATTTCATTGCTTTGCATGTTTGGTTACTAATGCCACTCAAAGGGAAGAAAGAGTGATCCAAGGCACATGTTGTTGCACCTTGGGACAGAAGCACACAGTCATGTGATATCTTCTCTCCACCATACATAACCTTGAACCCACAGCTGTCCACAACTCCAGTTCAGTGCCAGTCGAAATAAAAGGGTGTGTGGGTGTGCAGTGCAAACAGTGCACTGTTATTGAGTTCTTGATTGCGGAAAAATTCCTTCCATCAACACCCAACGCCATATCCAGGCAGTGCATGGGGATAAATATGATGTAAGCACAGTTATACTTTGGGTATGGCAGTTTAAGCACAAAGAAGTGGTGGAAGCAAGTTTGTATGACAAAGCATGGTCAGGGAGTTCAGGATGGAATTCAAAAACTTTGGTATAAGCATATTGAAGTTGGAGGAGATAATGGGGAAATGGGATTGTGCTCAGTGGTAAATAAAGGTTAAAGGAACAATTGCTTTTTTGTTTTACTTAAATATCTCCCTTCATTTTTTATTTATCTGGAGGCAAAACTTTTCAACCCACCCCTATTGGAAGATGTGTTAAAAGTGTCATAACCTTTCAATTTTATTTCTTCTATTCAAAGGAGGAATTATATACATTATTCAATGAAGTATTTATATTTTTAGGCTCAGTATGAAGATCAGATGGCTCATTTAGTAAAACATGGATGGATGCCTGTAGATAAGAACATGCCGCCAGTAGCTGGAGCCCTGAGATGGGCCTGTCGGCTGCGGCAGAGAGTAGCAGTACCAGTCAGAAGCTTCAAGATGCTTCAACACCCGTCAGTATTGCAGTGGAAGTGGGAGCACTGTACCATGTTGAAAGATTCAGAGCAGAAATTTAAGGGAGTCAGATTATTATCTCCCATTATACAATTATAAAGTGGGAATTACAGTACTGAAAACACACAAATAATGCACATTCCATTCCACTGCCAAAGGCAGGATACAGCTTTAAAATTCTGTCTTCTACATCTCACACTCTGCTCTCATTAGAAATGCTCTAGTGATGAGTCATTGTACCTTATGTTGAAGAAATGCCACTGTAAAATTTAAGTTAAGGGGCAGCGCAGTTAGCTTTTAATCTGAAACCAAAGTACTACTAAGAAGTCAGATTTACTTAAAACCCATGGAAAGCTCACACAGTCTGAAGGTAAGGTGGCTTGAATTAAATTTATGGGGTTTCATTAATTATGTTAGAATTACATTGTATATTCTAAGTTTTAGCCTTTCCCTGCAATGAATCTGCTGTATCATTAAATCAATATCAGTTATGTCACAAGCAAAAATTAGGTTAAGGTATATTTGTTGTACATAGGTTTTGCTGTTAAGTAATTTTTTTGTTTTGATCACAGATAACCAGTGCAGTTAAATCTACTATAAAACCCATTCATATTACATATCCTCGTCAGCACATTCTCTTTGAATGATCACAAAAATACAATGTGAAGATCACAAATTAGATTGTTCCATTCTGTAATTTTATCCATCCTATTACTTCCTCTTACTTGGATTAAATTGTTCTAGTCATTACTGTTTTAAACACCCTGATTCTACTCCTATATATAGAACGATTTCAAATATTTTATTTCCTTATGTGTGGCAGTTGGAAAGTTCTTTGGCATGTAAAGTGTTAAAGAACCAAATGTAGGTGAGTCATAGGTTTCACATATCACGTACATGTTTAGTCTCAGTTCAGAACTATTTAGCTGTCTTGTAGATAACACAGTTGGCTACTGAAACAGCACTTCCTTTTCTACAGGATAGTCAACTCTCCAGAAGCAACAGTGGTGCTAGCAAAGTATGATCACTTGATGGATTTACTGAATGAATTTGACCAAAAGGTGTATGCCAGCTGGGCAGCTTCAGTGCCGGAGCAGTGTGAGCGAAACTTGCAACTATCCCTTTTGACACGTAATGGAATCAAAAATCTGCTAGCTCTCAACTTCCACCCAGAGGTAAACTGTTTCTTTGCACAGTATGACTTTGTTAACTTTTATTGAGCACTGTATAATTAAGAGTTAAATGTATTTGTGTTTAACAGTTACTAGAACATGCTGAATAACAATTATATCCAGGAAGGAGGAAATTGCCCTTATGTGTTTAGGTTAGACTAATTTTTGGTTGATGTCAATGTTTCAGTTATCTTGTTGATAAACTGAGGTGGCCATTTTTTCCTTGGCCTATGCAGGGATGGAGGAGAGCATTGTAATAATAATTAAAATGATGCACATATTGCAGTCATGTTTTTATATCTTACACACATCTTTACTCTTTGTTGCTCCATGTGCAACAATGGTCCTGTCACCTGGTTTGGAAGGCTGCTAACAAGATACAAGGAAGTCTCCATTCTAAAGAATATTATCAGGAAGATGGAATAAAATCAGGAATGTAAGGAATGGGGGGGGGACAAAATTAATACAGGAAATAAGTCTTATTTCATGGAATGACCTTGAAAATAAATGTATGTCATATGGAGTTCAGTGACTGAATTAACTCCAACTGTTAACACATCAGTTCAGTTTAACAGGCGTGGAGGAAGATGTCGTGCATTTTGCAGCCATGATTTTAACTGCTTTCAGCATTCAAAGTACCTATTTTTTGCGCCATGTTGTATTGTATGTAATAGTACACATTTCAGTTTATATTTTTGTTCGTAATTACATTATAACTCTGCCATACATCCATGCTTCATGGTTTGATACCACTGTGTCACCATCATCTGTCATGTAAATATTATTTATATTTTAGTGCACAAAGACAAACATCAAAATTAGTAATATACCTAAAATTTTAGATTTATGTGGTTTTTTTTTTTAATTTCAAATTTATGATGTTTTGAGGAAGAAAACATTTAACTTTTTGAGGTTGTAACAGAACCTCAATCTGGCTATTCAAATTTCGTTTTGCAATCTTGCACTAGATTTGGGATTAGGATGAATTTTATCGGGGGGTTTTTTTTTAGCTGCTAAAAATTAAATGGTGCATTAATTTTCTATATAAATAGTTTGAACTGATAGGACAACACAAGATGAAATAATTGGAACTTTGTCATTTAATAATGCAAATTTGATTACAAATTATGCAGTGATATCTGGCCTGCATGTAAGTTTATGTAGTGAATTTTGCATACACCTTTTATTGCCTACAATTTATGATGTCCAATGTAACTTATCAGCTGGCTGCTATACTTCGTGAGGTGCACTACCTAAACCTTATGGAGCATGAAGATATACCTGAAGCAGCTCTCCACATGTGTGAACGGAGTGAAACATTCAGAAAGTATACTTCAAACCTAAATCAGACCATCCAGTGGTAAGGGACATTGTCAATTAAGATCTCTTTTTGAAGTGTGTGTTAAGTGAATATCAGGTTTTAGAAATCTTATTTATCATGATCTATACAATATTACCCATTTTAAACAAATTAGAAAAAGACAGTCCAAATAGCTTTGTTGGCACACATATAGAAACATGTTTGTTGTAAGTAATGACGTTAAAACACACCTGTCAGGAGTTCTTATTAAAATTCTGTTTTTTCTTCTTGTACTGTATACTTATTGTTTGTAAGTGAACTACTAACAATTCAGCAACAACAGTTTATTGGTTTAATATAGCATGTTTGTCTACTAATAGTGACTTAATTGAAACTGTATTAATTGTCACTCAATAGAGAATGTCCATAAAATATTTTTCACAATGTTCCACAATGCTGTGTATATGTATAAGTATGATACATAATTCAATTGGAGAGAGAAGTGTAAAGATAGAAGATTGTGGAACAAAATCGTAAAGCAGGCCAAAACCCACCAAGGGTTGTAGTGCTGACTGAAGAAGAAGATGATACATAATTCATTGAATAAAAAGTAGAATAATGACACAGACTTATAATTTTTGTTTGTAAAGTTCAACACGTAATGTGGCTCTTTCTACTATGTAATGTAGACAGGCAGGAAGCTGCCATAATTACGATAGATGCTGCAGAATACAAGTCATGAAGTTTCTATGTGAAAATGCTTAAATAAATCTAAATGTTTAATCAGATGCCATTACCAGTGCAACAGATTCTGTGTTTTGTGTAAGTCTCATCATTTTCACTGTTTAGCTGATTTTAATTCTAATAGAGTGTCAGGGATAGCATTATTTTAATTATAAATAAATTGAAGAAGTTACAGTAGTGGCAAGACTGACAACAATTTTGAGATCTCTCTCAGTTCCCACAGTGATTAGGCATTTTAATGCCGCCCCTGTTATTATCTTCTGTTGCAATAAAGATTTTATTCATGATTTTTACTCTTTGTATTTCTAATTGTATGCCATCTTCTGTCATGTGGCTTCTCCCTTGCAATGTATGTTTTATCTCTGGTGCAGTGTTTTTCCATCAGGTTTTTTCGAGAAATCATGGAATAAATAAATACAATTTTTAAATACCATGAAAATACCATATATCCTTAAAAATATCTTGGGAATTTTTGTCCAGTACTGGAGTACTGTCCCTGCTCTACCAAGTGCCTTGGGGGTGCTTTAGGATATGAATAATTATTTTGGTTTTTTTTTTCTTTCTTTCTTTAAGGAAAAGGTTGAGAAACTCTGGTGTACTGCTTGATGTATGTAGTATTGCAGTTAAATATAAACATGAAATTTCTCTTATATTTTAATGTTTTACTAAAATGTGTCTGTGTCAGCCAATTTATGTAAAAGTTGAAATGGAACTGCTCTATGTATTTTACTTCATTATCTGTTTTCTAAATATTTTGTTAAATGCAAATACCACATTAGCATATTTCTCATCTAATTTTGATTGATTTTATGTAGAAAATGGTTGAAAATTTTAGGAAGGAAGGCACTAGTAATTCATGTCACTAAAAGCTAATTATACTGACTACGGATCTGAATGTAGAGGACTGGACGAAGTTTTATATTGTTTTCCCTTGCTGGAAACACTTTTTATTGTTTACTTTTTGTATGACAGACATTGATATTATGCTGAATTAATAATGTTGTCATAATTTAATTTGGTTCAGGTACAACAAAGTCCTCCGCCAGAGTCATCCAGTGGAATTTGCACTGGTTGAAGAGCAAATGCAGGAGATCGATGCATTGATAGAGCAGGGCCGAACAAGTCTTAATTGGAACTCAACAGGTATATATAGTATAGCGTATTTCATTCTGTTTGATACCAGCAGTGGAACACTTATTTCTGTGCCTTGTTTCAGTCAGTATTTTGGTAATGACAAAATCCAATAAACGTGATACATGTCGACCATTGTTTAAAAAACTAGGAATACTGCCCTTGCCATCACAATATATACTTTCTTTATTGCTTTTTG
>JGI20166J26741_11792363_pt1 | contig 10225 bp, 8 predicted proteins | sample TergutCu122P5_FD_26741 | JGI IMG/M metagenome (IMG submission 26741) | reverse complement strand
ACAAGTTTTTGAAAATGGCGGAGTAATAGTACTCCGGCCGGACTGCTGGCGTGAGAGGCCGCGGAGTAATAGTACTCCGATCGGAACGAATGTGTTAACACCGGTTCCATCTTCAGTTCTCCCAGTATGTGTTGTTTCATTCATAATATGTCTATAAAGCTTGCCATCTGGCTCATGATGTCAATTTGTCTCTGTCCTTCACTGTTCAGGTTTCACTAACACAGAAGGGAAACTTGAACAGCCTGTATATTATGAATTTCTATTCTTTTACATTTCTAACCTCTGCTAGCTTAACAACACTGTTTTTTAGATTTGTGATTCTTACTCACAGTATTTTACCTTTACTTTTTCTCTCTCAAAAAACAAGGAACATCTGAAATATTGAGGGTGTATAAATTATGAAAAGACTTACACTTTGGTTTCAAGGACTGAATAAAACCGAAGTGCATTTGTTGGTCTTTCCATAATTTATGTATCTAATTAATGCATGGAATATGAAACATATCAAACCAACTAAAGTGTACTAACTTTCACTTTGAACTTGTGGAGATCAGAATGACTACTTTTTCCAGTGTTCTGGCTGTGCTCTTGCTGTGCGTACACTTAATTCTTTATCCAGACTAAATTTAACTTTCTGCTTTACTGTTATACACGTCAGACTTCAACCAGAAAAGAGGTTGTTGGTGAATGGACAGGCACACAATGTATTTTACCATTGTACACTCACATCTCCTCAAGCAGTTGCAACACATGTTTGTGCTCAATGCCCTCAAGCCAGAGCTTCTTGAGTTCATCTCTACGGCATCGCAGCAGAAGCTTACAGGCCTGCAAGTTTTCCTTCACAGCATGGATCTTCTCACGTGATGTTGTCACCCGGGCTGACAGCTTCCCAAACAGCTGGAACATCAGTGAGACTGTTGAGTTGGTTGTATAATATCCCAAATACAATGATGGCAGTGACAGGTCTTCAACAGAGCAACCTTTAAATGTCAAACAGAATTCAGCAACTAATAGCAAAGAGTCTCAATCTTGAAGTATGACACCCAAGAGAACTATTCAGACCAAATGGTCACAGTATAACAGACCAACAGTTCAACGTATCTGAAATGTAAGGTAACCATGCAGAAGACGAGCTCAACTGAAGTGGTCACGTACTTGTTCCAGCATACTACTGCAAACAACATCAGCAGGATACCTACCAAATTTAACGTACAGACTGGCACACATGTAGAGACCAGTACAGGACAATTAGCCTGAAGGAGTCAGTATATTTGGAGTGTGAAAACATGGGCATAGACAAGGCAATCCTATCCACCAATGCAAGAAGCAAGAAACATGAATCTGAAGAAATAAATGGAGCTAAAACTGGCTAAAGTAAATCATTACTTCTGAAGGAAGTTTGTTAGTTACGTGATGAAAAATGGATTACATATAACAACAAAGGCAGAAATGGGAATGTAATGAATGTTTATTTTAACAAATGTGAATATTGATTTTGCAATTTATTTAGTGAACAAAGAGTTAACAGCGCTGAACTTTTACCTGCTCAGCACTCTAGACAGTTCAAGACTTTTTAAAATATGCCTGAGCATCAGCTAATGTAGTTCATTACTCTTTCCATATGATTGAACCTTACTGTGACGCGAAGAGTTCGCTAAACTTTTAGAAATGCCTGACTCACTGTTTCGTCTTTATATATATACCTAACGTGGCAGAAAAAAGCCTCTTGCTCGATTTTACTTGGTTGTCGGCAGATTACGTACCTGAGAGACTGAAGACTTGAACATTGTAAAATTTATTACTGTGAATACAATACCAAACAGTCGTCAGTACATTGATTGCACTTCTAATGGATTCTGGCAGTTTTCTTCTTATAAGATGTAAGTCGTGTTGACTGGTTTTGAAATTATAGACTTCAAGTTGAGCATATTCGGCAAATTTAATTAGTATTACGTTAACTTCCAAATTCCAAATTATTCGCGTTTGATGTAAACATATACAAGGTGAAACAGTTATTTTGTATGAGGTGAAATTTATAACTAATTTAAATTCCAGAACGAAATTGTTTTAGTGTTGACTTAATATTTTTATATTAGCCCTTTTTATTTAAATAGAATATACAATACAATTTTCATTGCTGGACTGATAATTAAATTCTTAGAGTTTCCGTCAGTTATTCTACACTCCCGCCAACCCAACCCGTTTGTCGTTGAAATAAGTGTTTGTCAGAACACACTCACATGACGTAGATATTGGAAATAAAATTCGTGAGTGTTAATAGTGAAGTTCCTAGCACCCATCTTGCATTTCAGCTTGCCTTGCTCGGCAAACAAGTAAATACGCTACCACCCGATTCACTACAGGAAAGAAGAGATCAAACTACTTTAAGGCTTATTTTCTTAGAGGTGCTGGCCTGGCTGGTTCAAAGACATGAATTGACTTACATTAATCACAAATACGGACCTGCATGACTTGTGTGAGGTCCTGATCATGCAGTGATATCAGTTCATCCAGCTTCTGATCACTGCGTTTAAACTCCTTCTCAAGTTTGGCTTTCTCTCTGTCTCTCTGTTCATTTGATTCACTTGCTGACAGTGTGCGGATGACAGACATCAGCAGCCCATTCTAAAAATAAATAAAAAATATAAATTAAAAAAAAATCATGTGTTTGTGAGGCAAACCCACATATGTATAATTCATACACATGTTACAAACCCTTCGTGTGTGCCACATACCATCACTAGTCACATTGCGTAGGTCAGTCTTCCAATCAGGCAGCATCTGATTATAACCACATCCTGAGTTCTTTTGAGGACAAATGACAAGTTAGTAAACTCACCATGACCACTTTGTCTAAGCTCACCAATTATGATGACTTTAAAATTTCCCAGTACTGCCGAATAACCTGTACAGTAAATAGTTAAAGAAATAAAAAAACAAGCATATCAATATTTTGATGGTGGGTGCTCACAATAATGTGAAATACTGCCAATGACAACACAGATTTATAAAACCAGAAGCAACTCCTCTCTGAATATTACTCGTAGCATGCAGATGGTAAAAATGACATTCTCTGGAACACTGCCCCACTGGTAAGTTATTATCTTACTCACTGAATGCCCTCATTATCATCTCATAAGAACCTAGTTCCTTGTATACTACTACCAGCACCACCAAAACCATGACCACCATTACCTTATTGTTATTCTAACCCTTCCTCATCATTAATGATATATTCTGCACTCACTATTTTCCCTTACGGGTGATATCTGACAAATTCTGCAAATGCCCTCCTGACTCATGTTCACACAGGATATATTCCACAATGTACCATGCCTTTATAATGCACTTCAATTTCGGTAAGTGGTCATAAACGGCAACGGCATGAGTAAGCCTTGATATGTGTGTGAAAAAGAATAAAACCTAAAATTTTGATTAAAAAAAAATAAAAATGACTCTGGAATAAGTTGTAACATAGGACAGATTACTTCACTCTGTATACAAACATATAATTCATTTATAATATACCAAAAAAATAAAAGTACTATATATATATATATATATTACAAACAAAAAAAGCAGAACCTTACAGAACACATATTAGCTTATACTGTAATCTATGATACAGAAAAAGATAATAAACACACTGTCATGGTTTATGACATCAGTATGAATTGGTATGATGATGAAATTATAAATAATCAGGATCACAAGCACTTAGACATACAGGAAACGCCAAGGTCAGACAGCATTACAACTAGTACTGTGCATAAAGTAAACATTGTTACATTGACAGAATATCCTGTCTTGATCAAAGCATCAGATGGTGACACGATTCTTGATGAAAAAAATGTCAGTCCCATAAAATTGGGCAGGCAAAAGGAACAATCATTGGCTCAGCACTCCAAATCCACAAATTGTAAAGTCACGATAGGAAACAGATTTTTAAATTGCACTAGAAAGACTCCAGCAACAAGATCAGATGATTTTTTATGGGAAAATTAAGTGTAAAGAATTCTGGCGTGTTGAATAGAAATCTAGCTGTTCTACCTGAACTCTCAAAAAGTACTAATCATTTGGTTTTTAAAACAGACATAAATTGTAAACAATCAGGCAATGTATCAAAAAGTTATCATTTAAAGAAGGACCTTACGATTCTCCAACAAAATATTAAAGGCTTAAATAACAAGACTGATGAAATGGCAATAACAATAGCAACAAATCCACCACATGTACTATGTTTTACAGAACATCACTTAAAAACCTATCAACTAGATAATATTTTTTTTCCAGAATTACAAACTTTGTGCCAAATTTTGTAGAAACATATACAAAAATGGTGGGGTCTGTATATATATTCACGAATCTTGTCAATTTTCTAATATAAATGTGCAAACTTTTTGTAAAGAAAAAGATTTGGAAGTTTGTGGTATTAAATTATACTTGCCAAACTGTACTATTGGCAAACTAAATATATACAGATCGCCATCTGGAAATTTTGAATATTTTTTGAACAAACTGGAAACTCTTCTTAATTGTATATCGATTAATTCATTGCAATTAATTATTTGTGCGGACTTTGATTAAAACTTTTTAGAAAATACTACTCATAAGCAACTTTTAAATTCCCTATTGGCTACTTATGGTCTGTATAGTACAATACAATTTCCTACCAGAATTACTAATTGTTCTGCATCAACAACTGACAATATTTTTATAAACACAGTTAAATTCAATGACTTTATTGTTCATCCTTTGATTAATGGTATATCTGACCATGACGCTCAGATCATTGTTTTACATGATATTATCATACAAAATGAAAGTAATTACTTCTACTTCACTAGAAAATTTAATAAATCCTTAGCCTTAGATTTTAACATTAAATTAACCTACGAGTCTTGGGATAGTGTATTCTCTTATAATGATGTGAATTTAAGCTTCAATGATTTCTTGAATACATATTTAAGAACATTTTACTCTAGTTTCCCTATGAAGAAGATTCATTACACATCACACACAAAAGCATGGTTAACACAAGGAATAAAGATCTCTTGTATAAATAAAAGGAAGCTCTTTTCAAATTCCCAAAATAGCAATGATAATGAAATAAAAAAACATTACAAAAAATACTGTAGAATATTAACAGATGTTATTAAGCTTGCTAAAAAGGTGCACTATAACAACCCATTGGTAAATTCTTCTAACAAGACAAAAACCACATGGAACATCATCAATGGAAATCTAAACAAGAGACCCAGGAGTAATGAAATATCATTTATCAATATAAATGGTACCAAAACATATAATAGCCAAGTTACAGCAAACACCTTTAATACATACTTTTTGACATTAGCTCAACATATTTATACTGAAAATTTTAAAAACTCAAACTCAGTGGCAATTGTACACAATCCCCTAAACTATTTACACGATGCATTCAAACAAACAATTCCACCTATTAAATTCAAATTTGTATCATTTTAGGAAATTGAAGATGTTAACTCTCTAAAAATGAAAGACTCTTGTGGTTATGATGGAATTTCAACAACAATCCTAAAGCAAAGTATTCCATATATCTCATCACCATTGACTCATATATGTAATTTGATGATATCTACAGGAATATTTCCTACCAGACTGAAATTTGCAGAAATAAAGCCTTTATATAAAAAGGGCGAAATAGCAAATACTTCTAATTATAGACCTGTCTCCTTGTTAATTTCCTTTTCTAAAATTTTTGAAAAAATTATTTATACTAGACTAATTCGCCGTCTCAACCACAACCATATTTTGGTTGATGAGTAATTTGGTTTCAGAACTAAATCATCTATGGACTTAGCTTCCTGTAAACTAATAAATGATGTACTAATGTCACTAAATAATAAATTATTAGTTGGAAGTGTTTTTTGTGATTTACAAAAAGCTTTTAATTGTGTTGATCATAACATACTATTGTCAAAAATGAAATGGTATGGAATCTCAGGTAAAGAATTTAAACTACTTTCCTCTTATTTAAAAAACAGGTATCACAGAGTAATCATAAGTAATAAATCTAAACGATATTATTCAAGATGGGAACCCATTAGATATGGCATTCCCCAAAGGCTCCATCCTTGGTCCTTTATTTTTATATTGTATATAAATGATCTCCCCAAAACTATAGCAGGTCTGGCTAATCCAGCCCTTTTCGCTGACGACATAAGTATGATTATTTCAAAATCTGACTCCAAGGAGTTTACTAATACCATCAATAGAAATATAATACAAATAAATGAATGGTTCAAAAGTAACTCATTATCATTAAACATTGATAAAACCTACTTCCTTCAATTTCATACAAAAAACAACCAAAAATATGATTTTCAGACCTCTTATGAAAATAGACAAATCATGAAAGCTCAAAATATAAAATTTCTTGGGATAATAATAGATTCAAATTTATCATGGAAACAACACATCGACGACATAACACCAAAACTTAATAAGGCGAATTTTGCAATTAGATCAGTAAAACCTTTTATGTCATTAAAAGTGATGAGATTGATCTATTTTTCTTATTTTCACTCCATTCTATCTTATGGGATTATATTCTGGGGCAATTCAGTACATAGTAAGTACATTTTTAAAATTCAAAAGAGAACAATTAGAATCATTACAATTGCTGGGATAAGAGATTTGTGTCAGGACTTGTTTAAAAAATTGCAGATCCTGCATTTTGGTTCTCAGTACCTATACTCCTTACTCATGTTTGTAGTTAAAAATAGAAATTTGTTTAAATTAAACTCTGATATTCATGGATTTAGTACACGATACGATAATGATTTTCACTTGCCTTCAGTAGAACTAAAATTATTTCAGAAGGGAGTTTTTTATTCAGGAATTAAAACATACAACCACCTTCCAAAGACTATCAAAGAACTACCACATTATGTGAAGCAATTCAGATTGGCTCTGAAAAGATTTATCATATCAAATTCCTTTTATTCTTTGGAAGAGTATTTTGACATTAACTGGAAATGAGTGATGTTCTGTTACACAGGTTACACTGCTCCTTGTAAAAAAACATGTTGGTATTAATCCTGAAATTGTTCTTATATTTTAATTTCTATAAAGTTTCATTATTGTATATTACTTACAGATACTCATACAAATTTCACACAAATTCTATATGTATATACAGTATGCTGCTGTTTTTTCCTTGTATTATTATAGAAATGACTATTTAAATATCTTGTAAAAGATTTATGGAAAATAAATAAATGAATGAATGAAGGAAGGAAGGAAGGAATGAATGAGATATCAGTTTTGTGGCTCTGCTTTATACACCTTACAAATTAAACCACAGGTCTGGGCTTGTACGACTAAAATCAGTTTATGTGAGGCAACGTACAAGGTGCTGCACAGCATGTCTGCCACATCGCAAGCTGCAAATGCATCATGCAAGAAGGAATCAATTCTGTCTGTGACCAGGTGTCACCTTCTGTGCATCTATGTGGTTTAATCATCCAAAATCAGTAGTTATCAAAAGCAAGTGCAAGTGACAGAAGGGAACTGGAAAAGTGGATGTGGTTCCTTCCGAAGCGAAATTTGAAGCAATTCACAACCTGGAGAGTTTAAAGGGTCACAGCTACATCAGACATGCACTGGGATTTAAGCAAATCAAATGTAAGAGCAATGTTAAAGAACAATGCTGAACTAAAAAACCTGTTTAAGACTGCAACACAGATGCTTAGATATGTGGTCTTCAAAGGCATAAGAGTGGTCACAAGAGTCTGCATATGATTCACATGGAATATGTCCTTGTTCCTTGCTGCAGTAAATATACATGACGGGCAAACCATAAAGCTGTCATAGATACAGCCATTACATGCTTTGGAAATTTACCATAAAAAATGAAAAATAATTATCCTAGCAGCTTGCAAGATTTCAGGCTTGTGCTGCAGTGTTTGAGGTCTTTGATTTTCTGGGAATTTGTGTGCCCTGGTTAGTAGTTTATCAACGTTGTCAGAAAAAAGTATCGGTACCATAATCAGGACCAAGCAGTCCAACAGGGAAATTCTTCTTTTACCACTTGATTCTTGAAGATGGGGGCCAATAAGCTGCCCTAAAACACCAGTAACAAAGGACTGATCTACGCCACGCAAAATACTTGAGAAACTTCATCGAAACGGCTTATCAGATAAAGCTTTTGGGTCATTCCCTGTCAAATGAAAACACTTCGGTGGAAAACTTGTCATGCCAATCCCTGATTCTAATAAAATTCTGCAAGCATGTTGGATCCCCTGATATAACATTTTACCAGTGTCCATAACTGGAGCTACGTTTCACTTACGTTTTACCTCATTATAACGCATTACATTTTATAACTCTGGTCTTAATTCAGACAATTAGTGTAGTTTTGTACCAATTGAAAGCCCTTAAGTACAAATTTCGTTTGTATGCCACTGCTTACATTCGAGTCGAAGACACCTAGTATCAACACACCCGCCCTCTCATGACTAACATCATTATCTATTACACTACAAAGTTATGTTTGCGAATACATACGTCCGAAAATGGGTCGTCAATTTCCTAACCTCAAAAGTCAGAAAATAATTCCACTCAATGGCACATGCTGTATTACGCTAAACTCATTATTACTTACCGTCTCTTTCGGATGTTTGACTCCCCGCGGAGGTTTTGTCGGAGGTACCACAGCTGACATGTCTAGTACGTGTCTGACATTCGCAGGCTACGACAAAATTAGTAACCACTAACGAAACACTTCTCCATCCTTCTTACAACTTACTACCTGTTCTGCCAACCACACACCACTAAGTAGTACTGACTGCCAACCATGATTGATGAGCCGACACGGTTTATAAATCATTTACGTCTAGCTCTTCGCCACGATCTACACCAGCAGCTCCGTGGTATTCATATACCCTGAAGCTTGAGCGTTACACTCATGCATCCGAGTAGCTAGCTAACTTCCGGCCGTTGCCGTGCACAAGCCGGAGGGAACCGGCAACGTTTTCTGTTCCAAAAATATTTACCGTGTTGTTAGAATATAGTTTATTATGCAATGCTGGGTCGTTCTGAATAAAACACGAGCGACAGCTGCGAAATACTTTGTTAGAATTTTCTGACATTCCACTTAGCGCCATTGTTTAACTCAACGGCACAGTCCTATGAGTAACACAGCAGCATTTTTGAAGTGGAGAAAAACCAACTGGGCAGCATGAGCTGTGTTTCCGCCCATACCGGCTTCGCACAAACTAACAGCAACAAAAATCAAGTTCCCTGCCGCCAAGAAGAAGTACAGGTTGGTAATGACCATTTACTGCACTGCCATCTCTCCACTGTGTAACACAGTTAAAGCAGGCAGCAACGGGTCCAGTTGGAATGAAGGGTACCCATTATTACCTACTACTGCACTTTCAACTTCTCCCCTCCAAGTGACACTAAGCCACCAACTGACAACCAAAGGCAGCCAAAACTCAGCGTGTCAAGTCAAGGCTGCCAGTAACTCTGATGGGTTGGGTGGCACAATGACTAGTCTTCAACAGTGCCATCCCCGAGGTTTCCCGTGGTTTTCCTCAGCTGCAAATTACAAACAATGCACAACCTACAGCTCCCCTTCATAAAAACTGCAACAAACCAAGCATTTTGCTTATTCCTAAAACACAGGAACACTCGACTAGAAAATGGATTTGTAAATGGGGCAGCTAGAGACACAGTAACCACTGCACAAGAGGGTGGGTGGGTCCCAGGGCCGTTCTAGGTGGGTGCGGAAAATCTCGTCCCCACTGGGATTCGATCCTCAGACTATCCCAGTCTGTAGTAAACTGCTATACTGACTACACTATAGTCTCAAATATACATAATGAAAATGGGTTTGAATTTAAAATGCTTATGAATTTCCATACTGCAAAGAAATTCATGATGAAACACTTATCAATATCTTGCAAAATACAGCTGTCAGAGAAATGGACAATTGTTAGAACTTTTTTTTTTAACAGAACAACTGGTTTGGGGACATGCTGCCACCTGTATTGTGATGACTGAAACATAGCATTTAGGAACTATAAAGAAGTGGACTGTTCCAGAATGTGTGTTCACTATTAAAGCATCTTACAAAAGTGACACACTGCCACTCAATGGTTATTTTGTAGGAATTTCCATATAATTCTGTGCCATCAGCCAATGCCCTTATAACACAGATCCCCCCCCCCCCCAAAAA
>JGI20166J26741_11792252_pt1 | contig 10226 bp, 8 predicted proteins | sample TergutCu122P5_FD_26741 | JGI IMG/M metagenome (IMG submission 26741) | reverse complement strand
GTCAGGTTTGCCCCGAAGGTGTTCGTCTCGATCCAGTCGGCGCCGGCCTCAAGATACGCGTCGTGGATGCCCGCGATGACGTCCGGGCTTGTCAGCGTCAGGATGTCGTTGCACCCCGCGTGCCCGCCGAACGCGTCTTCCGGCAGCCTGGCATCCTCCAGCATCGCGCCCATCGCGCCGTCGCCAAGCAGCAGCTTGTCGCCAAGGACGTCCCGGAAACTCATATAACCAGCATAGGTGGTATGCCACGACCGGTAGGATTGTTGCCGTGGCAGGCAGCAGGAAAACAACCGGGACGGTGGTAGTCATGGCGTTCCAGGGGTGGAACGACGCCGCCGACGCCGCCACCAGCGTCATCGACTTCCTGGCGGACAACTACCCCACCGAGACCGTCGTGACGGAGGATTCGGAAGACTACTTCGATTACCAGATGACCCGGCCGAACATTCTGGTCAACGAGTCGGGCGAGCGCGAGCTTGTCTGGCCGACTGTTTCCGTCGAAATCTGCCATCTGCCCGGGCGCGATCTACTGCTGGTCAGCGGCCCGGAGCCCAACCTGCGCTGGCGCGAGTTCGTGGCCTGGCTGGACATATCGGTCCGTGGCGTCAAGCCCGCCTACATCGTGCTGCTCGGGGCCATGCTGACGGACGCCCCGCACTCGCGCCCGTTCGAAGTGTCGGGCCAGGCTCCCCTGTCGGTGGCTGGCAAGCTTCAGCTTGAGCCGAACGACTATGAGGGGCCGACAGGCATCGTCGGTGTATTGAGCAAGCTGTACGAGGGTGTTTGCCCGTCGAAGCTGGTCACCATGTGGGTATCGGTGCCGCACTACACCGCTCCCCCGCCCAATCCGAAGGCCGGCCTGGCACTGATCGAGCGCTTGCAGAAGCTTCTGGACGTCGAGCTGGATCTGACGCAGTGGCGCGAAGAAGCGGCCACCTGGGAGACGCACATCGACGAACTCATCGGTGAAGACCCCGACATGGCCGACTACGTGGCGTCGCTCGAGAGCCAGACCGACGCCGAAACCGTTCCCCAAGGCACCGGCGACAAACTGGCCGCCGACTTCGAGCGCTACCTATCCGACCGGCGCCCGGGCAGTTCTGGCGCAGCCTCGTAAGGAGGCGCTGAGCGGGTTGGGCAGCTGGGTCGTCCCAAAGCGACTCATACGCGGGGTCTGGCGGGAGCGGCGGTGTCCTCCACCGCCGCGGATGGTGTGAGCGTGGGACGACGCAGATGCACAGACCGTCGATCCTTATGAGCCCTCTACCGCTGCGCGCAGCGCTTTGACCATGGCGTCGGGGTCGCTGGCCTCGTAGACGGCTGATCCGGCGACGAAGACGTCGGCCCCCGCCTCGGCGCAGCGCACTATGGTCTCGAGGCTGACGCCGCCGTCCACCTGAATCGCCAGGTCGATGCCGAGGCCCTTGGCCAGCGCCCGGGTGCGGGCGATCTTCGGCAGCACGGCGTCAAGGAAGCTCTGGCCGCCGAAGCCCGGCTCGACCGTCATGATGAGAATCTGGTCGAACTCGCCCAGCAGGTCGCCGTACGGCTCGATTGGTGTGGCCGGCTTCAGCCCGAGGGACGCCCGCGTGCCCAGCTTGCGCAGTTCGCGGGCCAGACGGACGGGGGCCTCGCTGGCCTCGACGTGGAAGGTGATCGTCTTCGCCCCCGTTTCGGCGTACTCCGGCGCCCAGCGGTCGGCGTCGGCGATCATCAGGTGTATGTCCATGGGGTGTGGCGTCACGGCCATCAGCGACTCTACGACGGGCAGCCCGATTGTCAGGTTGGGCACGAAGTGGTTGTCCATCACGTCGACGTGCACGCCGTCAGCGCTGGGGATGCGGGCGATCTCATCAGCCAGCCGCGAGAAGTCAGCGGAGAGGATGCTCGGGGTGATCATCATGGAATTCACTCTACTCACCTAGGTTGATCTACTCACTTAGGTTTATGCAGCAGGGCCAGGAACATGGCGTCGGTGCCATGGCGGTGCGGCCACAACTGGACGAACCTGGCGTCGGTGGCGGCGCATTCAGGCACATCGGGCAGGAACGATGGGGCGTCAAGGATCGTCGATCCCGTGGTCTCGGCGACGGCAGATGCGACGCCGGCGGTCTCGTCGCGATGAGGCGAACATGTGATGTACGCCACCGTTCCGCCAGGCTTTACCGCCTGCAGGGCTGCCTTGAGCAGCCTCGCCTGCTGGGCCGACAACGTGTCGACATCGGCAGGTGCACGCCGCCAGCGGGCTTCCGGGCGGCGGCGCAGCGATCCCAGCCCGGTGCAGGGAACGTCGGCCAGAACGAATCCGAACGCAGCGGCGGGCCACGCCGGAGACAATCCATCGGCCACGACCACTTGATGCCCGGCGCCGGGGTAGGCGCGCAGGGCGTCGGCCACCAGACGCGCCCGGTGCGGCTGTGCCTCATTGGCGACCAGGAACGCCTCGCCGGCGAGGCCCGCAAGAAGCGCCGACTTGCCGCCGGGTCCGGCACACAAATCCAGCCACGCGCCGGTTGCACCTGCTTCGGTGATCGCCCGCCACGCCGCCAGCACCACCAGTTGGCTGCCCTCGTCCTGCACGCCGGCCAAACCATCGCGTACGGCTGGGACGCCCCCGGGATCACCGTCGATGACCACACCCCAGGGCGAATACCGGGCCGGGACGCCACCGGTCGCCACCACCAGATCGTCGCGGGGCATGAGGCCCGGACGCACTGCCAGCGTCGTGCGTGGCGCCTCGTTGTCGGCGTCCAGGGCAGCCTCCAGTTCGTCCGCAGGCAGCACCTGGGCGAACGCGTCTACGATCCAGCGCGGATGGCATGTGCGCAGCGCCAGCGCGTCCCAGTCATCCAGGCCTATTGTCAGGACGTCCAGCCATTCGTCCCAGGTGCTGGACGCGACACGCCGCAGGATCGCGTTGACGATGCCCGATACCCGCCGCCCGATCTGCGTGACGGCCAGGTCGACGGACGTGTCGACGGCCGCGTGCGGCGGCACCCGCATGCGTAGAGCTTGATACGCGCCCAAGCGCAGCACGTCAACGACGGCGGGTTGCAGAGGCTTGAGCTGACGGCCGGAGGCCTGCTCGACGATTGCGTCCAGCGTGCCGAGTGACCGCGTCGTCCCGTCAACGAGCTCCGTGACGAAGGCGGCGTCGCGCGCCGTCAACCCTGACTCTCGCAGACGTGCCGACAACGCCAGATTCGCGTAGGCGTCGTCTGCCGTCACGTCGCGCAGCACCCGGAAGGCGGTCAGCCGTGCAGCGTCAACCTGGCAGCTACTCAAATCGATCACCCGGGTTCAGGCGCGCGCCGCGGGCCCAGGCGGAGGCCTCCATGGGTGGCTTGCCCTCTGGTTGTACCTCCATCAGGCGCACAGCGACTCCTTTGGTTCCCACCAGCACCTCGGTCTTGGTCGCCAGCACCTGGCCGGGCGCCAGGCCGGAATGGGCCCAGGGCTTAACTCTCAGTATCTTGAGGCGCCGGCCGTGTAAAGAAGTCCATGCCCCCGGGTCGGGCGTGACGCCTCGCACCAGGTTGTGGATCGTCGTAGCCGGGGTGGTCCAGTTGATGCGCGCCTCATCCGGCGTCACTTTGGGTGCCAGCGTGATCTCGCCCTCAGGTTGAGGCTGAGGCGTGGCATCGGAGGCGATGTCCGCCACCGTGCCAACCAGCACCCGCGCCCCGACAGCTGCGAGCCGCGCCAATAGCTCGCCGGCTGTCTCGTCGTCGCCGATCGCGGTGGCTTCCTGACGGTAGACCGGCCCCGCGTCCAGGTCGTGCACCAGCCGGAAGGTGGTGACGCCGGTGGTCCTATCTCCTGCCATGATCGCCCGCTGCACGGGCGCGGCGCCCCGCCAGGCGGGCAGCAGCGAGAAGTGCAGGTTCACCCAGCCGTGCGCCGGCACCGCCAGCAGCGAATCAGGCACCAGCGTGCCCCAGGCCACGACGACGGCCAGGTCCGGGGCGAGTTCCGTCACGGCGTCGATGAACCATTGCTCGCGGGCCCGCACCGGCTGCAATAGCGGCAACCCCAGACGGGCCGCTTCGGCCGCCACGGGCGACGGCGCCAGCTGTCTTCCGCGCCCGCGATGGGCGTCCGGGTTGGTTGCCACGGCCACGACTTCGTGGCCGGCTTCCCGCAGCGCCGCCAGCGACGGCAGGGCGGCCGCGGGCGTCCCGGCGAAGAGCAATCTCATAACACCACCTTAACCTGTCGCACCCAGGGCCGACTCTTGAACTTCTTCACACTCAGCCTTGGCGAACGTTCATCGCGATGGTCCACGACCGGACTAGGATCGGCGGTACCGATGAAGGGAGCCATCATGGACTTGCGGAAGAGATGTTGCCTCTGCAACTGCCTGACCGCCGACTACAACCGGCTCACCGACGGCCAGGCCGTCTGCAATACATGCGCCACCTGGTACGCGTCGTTCACGCTCGACAAGAAGATCTCTTGGCGCAGACTTTCGGCTGGCGACGTGAAAACCGCCGCGATCGGCTACAGGCAGATCGATGATGTCTGGCGCCCGCTAGTGCTGAAGAGCAATGAATACGCCAGCCGATTCGTCCCTACCGACTGGTTCAACGGACCCGACGGTCAGTTGGTGTCTGTAGACGACACCCATGGGCTTGTGCGACTGGCAATCAGTCGCGTTGCGTCCGGCTGCCCCGGTAGCATCAGCCGGTACTTGACCGATCAGGAGATGTCTCGGTTATCGCCGCTGACCGTGGACGGTCTGATTCTGGAGATTTCGCAATTGGCTGGAGCCGAGATTGTTCAGGTGCGGGAAGTTGAGGTCAAGATACACACGAATGTCGACAACCTACCGCCACTAATCATGGTTATCTCGCAGCGGGCACGGCCCGAGATCAGTCCGCTCATGATTGGGGGGTACGTAGCGTCCATGTTGGAAGCGACCCAGGATCAAATCGAGGATCTCAAGAGGCAAGCTGCCAGGCGGATGGCCCAGGATTTGGTGGATTTCGTCACCAAACTCATCGATGCCACCAATCCAAGGCACACCACCGAATTGTCGGCACCGGATGAATTGCTCAAGTGGAAAGGATTGCTCGATTCCGGTGTCATCTCGCAGGTCGAGTTCGACGCCAAGAAGAAGCAACTGCTGACGAACACATCACCTGGCTAGCCCATCTGGTCGGGGTCGACCTGGATGCGGACGATGCCCGGCGCCTTCGCAGCCGAGCGCTTGGCGCTGGCCGCCTTGATCTCCGCCGTCAACGTCTTGGCATCTGCCGGGGCGCAACGCCACAGGACGCGCTGCCGTGGGGCGCCGTCCAGCGGCGGCAGGTCGACCGGGCCGAAGGTTTCCCATGGCGCAGGGGTCGGGACGGCAGCCAGGAAGTCGGCGACAGCGCCGGGCTCCCCCGTGCCCTCGACGAAGACCATTGCCGGCGGGAAGCCGGCCTCGCGGCGCTGAGCCAGCTCGCGGGCGGCGAACCCGCCGGGATCGACGCGCAGCAGAGCCTGGATGGCCGGCGCATGGGTGTCTCCGACGACGCAGACCGTGCCGCCCTGGTTGCCCGGACGCACGAGTGCGACCGCCGCGAACCAACGCCGGATCGCCTCCTCGGACGCCCGCAGGTCACTGCGCGACAGCGTCAAGTCGGTATCCAGCAGCACGGCGGCGGCGTAACCGGCATCGGGCGATGGTTCGGCGCCTGGTGTGGCGACCACAAGTGCCGGCTGATCGCCAACTCGTGCGACGACATGGTCGCCGGACGAGTCGATCACGCGGAAACCAGGGAAGGCCCTGCCCAGTTCCTCGGCGGTGCGGGTGGAGCCCACCACCGGGGCGCGCAGGGTGCGTCCGCCACAGGCGTCGCACCGCCACCCGGTGACGAGGCGACCGCACCACCGGCATGCCAACAGACGTCCGGTATCACCGGCGTCTTCGCTCTGTCCGCGACGAGCAACCACAGGCCCGTGGCAGCTCGGGCAGCGCACGGGCGTCCGGCAATCCTGACAGGCCAGGGCGGCAAGGTAGCCGGAGCGAGGCACTTGCACGAGCACTGGCCCCGACGCGAGGCCGGCCCTGATGGTCTGCCCGGCCGCCACTGGCAGGCGCGCGCCGGTACCGGTCGATTCCTCCGCCGCGCGCATGGCCGGGGCCGTTGCCCGGCGCCGTTCCGGTGCGTCTTCGATGACGCCGAGCCACCCCTTGAGTATCCACTCGTGCGCCTCACAGCTGCGGGCAGGCCCGAGCAGAAGCAGCGCGGAGCCGGCCTGGACGGCCCGTAGAGCCGCGATCGTGCGCACATGTGGGTACGGCGCCCGGGGTTCGGCATACAGGTCGTTGCCGTCGTCCACCACCGCGATCAAGCCAAGGTCTTCGACCGGGGCGAGAACGGCCGACCTGGTGCCTATCACCACCTTCGCCTGGCCCCGGGCCAGCGCCAGGTAGTCGTGATAACGCCTGGCCGGGCCCATCTGGGCATGCAACTGGGCGACGCAGCCGTCGCCCAGAGCCGCCGACATGGCCTCGAAACCGGCTTCCATGGCCTGCGCGTCGGGCACGATGACCATCGCTCCCCTGCCCGCCCGTAGCGTCGCGATGACGGCCTGCACGACTCCGCGACGCCAGTCGTCATCGCCGCGGAATACCGGCGGGGTGGCCCAGAAGCCACGCAGCGGACGCCCTTGCTGCACGCCGTCCAGCCAGGACCGGCCGGCTGGGATGCCGAGCAGGCCGCCCGGCGGCATGGTTCCCGTCAGAGGCTGCGGCCAGACGGCGCTCCTTGCCGCCTCCGTTGCGGCGTGACGCGGTGCCACTGCCAGGCGTATGACGTCGGCGAACGTCCCCGCGTAGTGGTCGGCGACCGCCCGCAGCAGCTTCACCTGGTCCGGCAGCAGCACCGGTTCCGGCGAGACGATCTTGGTCAGCGGCGAGAGCCGCCCCGGGGCGTCCGTCGTCTCGGGCAGGTCGACGATGAACCCGCTGCACAACCGTCCGGCGAACCTGACACGCACCCGCGCGCCGACATGGGCGTCGGCTCGCATCGCCTCTGGCACCGTGTAATCGAAGAACCGGTCCAGATGCGGCAGCGGCAGGTCGACGGCCACCCGCGCCAGCATCCGTCCGTCATCCATGGATGTCAGACTACTCGACGCCGCGGACTCTTCTTTCGCTGTGGCACTGTGGTACTTTTACCGCGTGCAATCACCCGTTGAGGTCATACAAATCAGCTACTCGGTCGCAAAATCAAAGGCAAGTGCGTCTTTCCGAAAGCTGTCAATTCTCGGTTTCCTGGGCGGGGCATTCATCGCTCTAGCCGCTCAAGCCTCGAATATGGTGTCAGAGAACCTGTTGACCTCCCCCGGTTCCTACGGGCTGGGGCGGCTCATTGCCGGCGCGGTCTTCGCCGTCGGGCTGATGCTCGTGGTGTTGACCGGCGCCGAACTTTTCACCGGCAACGTCTTGATGGTGGGCGCGGCTGTCAAGAAGGAGATCAACTGGGGCGGCTTGCTGCGCAATTGGCTCATCGTGTACTTGGCGAACCTGGTTGGCGCCGTCTTCATCGCCGTCTTGATGTACTACTCGGGCTTGTTCCACACCAGCGGCGACCTGCTGGGCGGGCTGACCGTGAAAATCGCCGCATCCAAGGCCTCGCTGCATTTTCTACCAGCGCTGATCCTCGGAGTTCTTTGCAACTGGTTGGTTTGCCTGGCCGTCTGGCTGGCATGGACCGCGGAATCCTTCGCCGGTAAAATCCTCGGCATCTTCTTCCCGATCACGCTATTCGTTGCGTCCGGCTTCGAGCACTCCGTCGCCAACATGTACTACATCCCGGCGGGGTTGCTCGCCGCCACCAATCCGGCTTATGTGACCGCCGCCGAGGGTGTTGGCGCGTCCAGCTCCGCTATCGCCTCGTTGACGCCGTACGGGTTCTTCATCACCAATCTTCTGCCCGTGACCATCGGCAACATCTTGGGTGGTGGCGTCTTCGTCAGCCTTGCCTATGTATTCGCCAATCCAGCCGCCCAGGGACAATTGAAACTGAAGTAAGGTTGCCGCCGATAGGATGGTCGAGTGCCCACCGGAAACGAGCTGCGCTTGGGCGAGGCCACGTGCCTGGTGGCCGGGGCGGGCATCGGCGGCGGTGTGATGGCGGTGCCGTATCTGGCGGCTCAGGTCGGTACGGTGCCCAGTCTGGCGATCATGGCGGGGGCTTATGCCGTGACCGTCGTGCTGCACATCATGATGGCGGAACTGTCGATCCGGTCCGACCATGCCAGCGAACTGCTGACCATCTTCACCCGTCACCTGTTCGGGCGCCGGGCGTGGTTGCGACCCGTCTTCTACGGGCTGATGGCGGTCACACTGGTCACCAACCTGGCGGCGTACATCACCGGCGCCGGTGACATACTCGCCGATCTCATCGGGGTGCCCGTCCTGGTGGCGAAGGCGATTTTCTTCGTCGTCGCAGCCGTTGTCGTGTTCTTGGGGCTGAAGCGCGTTGCCATAAACGAGGTGGCCGGCGTCGTGGTCATGGTCGCCCTGCTGGCCCCTCTCGTCGTGCGCACGATTCAACTGCCGGTCCATCAACCGCTGGTTCCGGCGCACGGTGCCGTGACGCAGATGCTGGCGGTTTATGGCATGGTGATGTTCGCCCTCTCGTCCCTGTTCGCGGTGCCTCAGGCCGCCTCCGGGCTCCGTTCCAACCCCCGCGATCTCATCCTGTCCGTCGCTGGCGGCCTGCTGATCAACCTCGTCGTCACGGCCGTGATCACGCTTTGCACACTGGCCAGTTCGTCGACCGTCACGCAGGTTGCGATCATCGGCTGGGCCGCCGCTCTGGGCGGTGCGACAAGGGTGTTCGGCTCGGTGTTCATCGTCTTCGCGATCATCACGACGTTCTGGTCGGTCTCGCTGCAACTATCAGACATGACGCGCGAGCTGTTCCACGCCGGCCGGGTCGTCGGCTGGCTGATCGCCACCGCCCCATCGTTCGTGCTGGCTCTTCTGCCCGTGGTCGGGTTCATCACGCTGATGCAGATCGCCGGCGGGGCGACGGCTCTGATCATCGCAATCATGGCGGTGCCGGCCTACGCGAACGCCGTGCGCGGCCAGCGAGACCTGCTGCTCGGACGATCTGGGCGCAGCGTTGCTCTGTTCGTTATAGTGATTGTGATGTACCTGCTGATGGCCGTCGGCTCGTTGATGTAGGGGACGAAGATGAGAATTGCTCTGCTCAGCCCGGCCGGCGCGATGCACCGCTACAACGGGTTGTTCTCGCGCAACCTGCACTATGCGCCGATGACGCTGACGCTGCTTGCGGCGCTCGTGCCGCCCGAGCTGGGCGCCGACGTCGTGATCTACGACGAGACCGCCGGCCCCATACCGCTGGATCTCGAAGCCGACGTCGTCGGCATCACCAGCATCACCGGTTCCAGCAGCCGCGCCTACCGGTACGCCGACTACTTCAGGAGTCGCGGCGCCGTCGTCGTGATGGGTGGCCCCCACCCGTCGCTGTGCCCGGAGGAGGCCAAGACGCACTGCGACGCCGTCGTCGTCGGACTCGGGGACGGCTCCTGGCCCCGGGCGCTGCGCGATATCAGGGACGGCTGCCTGAAGCCGTTCTACCACGCGGAGGATACGGACGACATCACCAACCGTCCCCTGCCCCGGCGCGACCTGCTGCGCCGCCGTCGCTACGCCACGCTGAACACCGTCGAGGCGGTTCGCGGCTGCCCAATCAACTGCGCCTTCTGCGCGTATCCCGCGGCTTTCGGACGGCGGGCCATCATGCGTCCGGTGCAGGATGTCGTCGACGAGATCAAGACGCTGCGTGGCAAGGGGGTCGTCTTCCCGGACGTCAACCTCGCGTCTGACACGAAGTATTTACGCGATCTGTTGACGGCGATGATCCCGCTGAAGAAGTGGTGGCTAGGGCTGACGACGTCGAACATCGCGCTGAACGAGGACCTGGTCAAGCTGTTCGCCCGCAGCGGCTGCAAAGGTCTGCTTATCGGGTTCGAATCTGTCAACGCCGGCAGCCAGAAGGAGATGCACAAGGGCGTCAACCGCCCCGAGCACTACAAGGAACTGATGACGCTGCTGCACCGCCACGGCATCATGGTGATGGGCTGCTTCGCTTTCGGGGCGGATGACGACGGGCCCGACGTGTTCGAGCGCACCGTGCAATTGGTGAACGACATCCAGATCGACCTGCCGCGCTACGCCATCTTCACGCCCTTCCCGGGGA
>JGI20166J26741_11792140_pt1 | contig 10227 bp, 11 predicted proteins | sample TergutCu122P5_FD_26741 | JGI IMG/M metagenome (IMG submission 26741) | reverse complement strand
GAGAAGGTGTGTTTTGAAGTGTGCCGTAAATCATGGATCACAAACAATGCATTAACATGAAATTTTGTTTCAAACTGCAAAAAAGTGCTAAAGAAACACACCAAATGTTAAAATTAGTTTATGGTGATGCTGATGATTTTGAGGGGGATTAATGGCACTGTGTCTTTTATTGTAATAATTTTTTTTATTTAAAAATTTGCCATATTTTTTGATCACACCTTGTATAATAATACTAAATCATTAAGTATTTTATACTGTGTTTGCTGTGTGTAAGATAACTGCCCTGAAAATTACACAGCTGTGTTTCATCAGAAACATTGAAACTTGTCTACCAAATATCATGGAGTCATAACTGAAACTCCAAATTTTACATTTAGCACCATTAGAATTTTAAATCTTATTTTAACCAGTATAAATAATCTCAGTTTTTGGGAAATTATACTGTAATTTCACAGGTTTGAGAAAAATAAGTTGTTTGTAAATTTAGCATGAAATAATGAATTAGCATGGTGTATTGAAGACAGCCATTAATATTGTTAGTTTTGTTATTTGTTCTGTTATGCAGGTGATATACAACTTGCTGTCATTGCGATACAATTCTCGAATTCGGGTTAAAACATATACTGATGAGCTGACTCCACTTGATTCTGCATGTGAAGTGTTCAAAGCAGCAAATTGGTATGAAAGAGAAATTTGGGATATGTTTGGGGTGTTCTTTGCCAGTCATCCTGACTTGAGAAGGATTCTTACTGATTATGGTTTTGAAGGTCATCCATTTAGAAAGGACTTCCCTCTTTCTGGATATGTTGAGGTAAAGTTTAATTATTTTCTTTGTTATTTTTTGTTTTTATTTAATGATTGAGAGTATGTGCTTTGGATACCTTTGTCATGGTGTTTGTGACTGCAGGTGAAGAGAAGGTCCTGTCAACCTTCAGATCTTTTTCATAATTGTGAGTGATATTAGCATACTTAAAAATTCCCTGAAAATGTATTTTGAGTTAGAGTGTGAATACATTTAAGCTTAACAATCTTTAGTCTTATGGCTTATGTATGCATTTGTAAGATGAAAATGAGTTACCCCCATTCCCAGTGGCAAATTTTTTGAAAAAATAATGTTATACTGCTATAGAAGTCTTAGCTGCAGTTTACACTCACAATTTTTATTATTTTCTGCCTGTTGTTGGATAACAATCCAGATGGGTTCACAGAACATGTTTCTAGTGGAATTTTCACTTAGCAGCTGCTTTCTTTCCTCCCACCACTGAATATGGGCCTTGGTTGATATGTTTCTTTTACTCCCCATTACTAGTGTTTTTGGTGTTCCAGATAGCTATTAACCCTTTGGCGCCGGAATTTCCTTTTAAATTTTACCTGTATTTAAAATGTGAATAATACAGGAACAAGAAAAGGTAGCATTATGAAATAAATGGCATTTTGAAGAGAAAAAAACGGAGATTATGCAGCATGTTTAAAATATTCAATACGTATATTTGTTGAATAAATACATAAAATGCATCATCTGGAAGTACCCACCACCTGTCCCTATCCTGATGCAGATCTAGCCAGTCCATGCCCCCACATCCCACTTCCTGAAGATCCATCTTCATATTATCCTCCCATCTACATTGGGTTATTCCAAGTCATCTCTTTCCCTCAGGTTTACCCACCAAAACTTGTGTACACCTGTCCTCTCCCCAATATGTGCTACATGCCCCACCCATCTCATTATTCCCGAACAATATTGGGTGAGGAGTGCAGATCATTAAGCTCCTCATTATGTAGTTTTCTCCACTCCCCTGTTACCTGATCCCCCTTAGGCCCAAATGTTCTCCTCAGGAACCTATTCTCATACACCCTCAGCCTACATTCCCCCCTCAATTTGAGCATCCAAGTTTCACACCCATACAAAGCAACAAGCAAAATTATAGTTCTTTATATCTTAATCTTTAAATTTTTGGATAGCAAACTGGAAGACAAAATATTCTGCACCGAATGATAGGAAGCATTTCCTGACTTCAATCTGCTCTTGATTTCCTCCTGAATAGAATTTTGATATGTTAAGGTTGTTTCAAAATATTTGAACTCTTCCACCCTTTCAAAGGAGCTGTTATCAGTCTTTATATTTGTGAATTCGTCCTGTATTCTGATCTCGAGGCATGACCATTTACTTAGTTTTATTAGCATTTACTTCTAGCCCAATCTCCTTACTAGCCGCTACCAAAGCTTTTGTGTTTTCCTTTGTAGTATGTACGCTTCCTCCCACTATATTAACATCATCAGCATAAACCAGAAGCTGATGTGTACAATTTAATTTCCATCTCTCCTGGGTTACATGAATGCTCCTAATGGCATACTCTAAAGGAAAGTTGAAAAGCAATGGCAATAGAGCATCTCTTTGTTTCAAACCATTCCTAATAGGAAACATGTCAGACGATTGCTTGCCCACATGGACCCTGCTATAGGTTTCATTCAGACGCATGTTTATTAGCTGTACCATTTTCATGGTGATACCAAACTCATTGAGAATGTTGTACAAAATCTCCCTCCTACTGAGTCATAAGCTTTCTATAAGTAGCTGATGCACTGCTTCACTGTATTCCCATTTTTTTTTCCAAGTATTTGACAAATGAAGAATATATGATCAGTAGTTGACCTGTTATGGCACAATCCTCCCTGATGATCCCCAATAATTTCCTTGCATATGGAGTTAACCTTGACAGCAGGATGTTGGATAGAATTTTGTATGTAGTTGGCAAAAGTGATATGCCTCTATAATTACAACAGTCTGTTTTATCATCCTTATACATAGATAGTCATCAACTTCTTCCACTCCTCAGGCTTAATAGGTGTATGGATCTCAGAGTGAATTGTTTTACCTCCAGCTTTAATCATTTCTGCTGGGATTTGATCAGTACCTGGTGATTTGTGTCTTTTTAGCTTTTCATTAGCCATCTCAAACTGAAAGCAATCTCCTCAGGCACTGGTGGTTTTGCTGTATCTATTTCTGCTTGCCTAACTTCAGTAACCCCATATACTTTGAATAGCTGAGAGAAGTTGTTTCTCCACCTAGCCAGAATACTGTGGGAGTCTGTAACCAAATCACCCTTCTCATTCTTTACTACATTACTTCTGGGCTGTTAATCCTTCTTTGATGCCTCTATACAAGGCTCTGATTTGTTTATCTTACTGTTACTTTCAAGTTAATGAATTTTAGCTTCCTTCTTTTGTCCCTGAAATGTTTGCAAGCTTCATGTCTTACAATGTTTAGATTATTTACATTGCTCTTTTTTTGGATCCTGTAACCACTGCATTATAGCTTGCTTCCTTTGATCTAAAAAACATTTTTCATCAAACCATGTTTTATGCTGCTTCAATTCATATAGACGTAGACTGTTGAGCTGATGTTTTGATATTCTCTTTAATGTTCTCCCAAGCTCTGTTTATGTCCTTGCCATCAGTTAAGTTCTCCAGTGCTGCATACACATTCGAAACCTTAATCTGATACTGTTTCCTAACTTCCACCTTATTGAGCTTCCTTAGATTAAATTTCATCAGATCAAACTTCTGTGTTCCTTTTTTACTTACTGCCACTTGTTCCCAAACTTTTGGAACTACCAGATACTGATCAGTGTCACAGTCAGCTCCTTTGAAAGATCGTACATTGAGTGTACCGAATGCCATCTATCTACCAATATATGATCAATCTGGTTGTGATTCTTCCCATCTGGAGAGGTCCAGGTGTACTTATGAATGTCTCAGTGTGGGAACATTGTGCTCATAACAACTTGATTTTTTTGTGTGTCAAAGTTTACTATTCCAACACCATTATCAGGCTCTCATTCCCAGTTGTCTGTCTGAAAATTTTCTCTCTTCCCGATTTTGCATTAAAATATCCTAATAGTATTTTCATATGGTGCTTAGGAAAATTAGTAAAAAGCTGCTCTAAATCCACATAAAAACTGTCCTTGGAATCATAAATTTTCTCCTCACTTGGTGCATGCACATTCAGAACAATGATTTTACACCAGCAACCTCTCAGATCTATATATAACACCCTATCACTAACAAACTCTACTCTCTTAACTGCTGATACTATTCTGTGGTGAACAAAAAATCCTTTTCCCAATTGATGATTTTCGTTTCCTTTTTCATAGAAAAAATTATAGTCCCCTGTTCTTACCATGTCCCATCTAACCTTCTCTATACCCACTAAATAAAAATTATATCTTGCTAATTCCCTGGCTGCTGTTGTAAGTTAACCTGACCTATATTGGCTCCTGACATTCCATGCACCAAATCTCATGTCGCTTTTCCATTGGTGAAGTGCTAAAGGATTAGTTTAGGTCCGAAGCACCTGTTTGTGTTTTGTGTCTCTGCCAGTTTTCATGGTGAGAAGTTTTTAGCACCTCGCCCAACCCCCAATTTGAGGACCACCTCTTGTTGGCTGTCCATGACTGCTTATTCAATATATTTGCATCTGCCTTCCATATTGGAGGCCATTCTTGCATTCACAACCCGAGGACATGCCATGCCTTGGTGACAGGGACCCACTCATAATGGGCAGTTCCAAATACAGTGAAAAAAGATATGGGAAATAATCTACCAAATTCTGAAAAATTGTGCACGAATAAATGCCTGCAGTTATTCACTCAACTGCTGTGGAAGCTGGCAGCATCAGATACCTCGATCACTGTGGAAATATTCAATATAAAAAAAGTATGCATTTTAAGTGTGGGGATGTACCCTGAAGGGCCCATTGTCAAATAGTCTTATTTTTCCCTCAAGAATTTTGTGTAACATGGTTTTGTGTAACCTGCTGTGATCATTCTGCCTAACCCCAACACTGGACAAGGGCTTACTCTATTCACACTAATACTGGTACTGTGTGACTGTGTACTGTTTCTTGGCACTTTCATATGGTACATTCATGTATGAAGGGACAAATCTCGCCATTGACATCCCCCATCATTTACATGTAAGTGGGCTGTTGTGAGAATTATTGAAGCCAGTAATCCACATCAAGCATCTTGCTTTACAGTTGAGCCAAAGCAGAATTGCTGTAAATATATATTCATGTCTGATAAGTGCATTCTTCACTAACATTAAGTGAAAAATGTGGTTGACGGTGTATGATAATGGAGTACTGCAGAGTATTTGGGAATAGGCAGGAAACCTGAGAAAACTGCATAATGAGGAAGTTCATAATTTGCACTCTATGCCAAATATTATTAGGGTGATCAAGGATTCTAATGGGTGGGGAATGTATAATGCATGGGTGAGATGCGAAATGTGTACAGAATTTTCATCAGAAAACATGAAGGGAAGAGACTATTTTGGAAGACACAGGTGTAGATGAAATGATATTAAAAAAAATAGAATGTGTAGGTGTAAATTGTATCCACGTGGTTCAGTACAGGGACCTGTTCAGCTGTTTGGCATGGTAATGACCCTTCGCATTCTATAGAAGGCAGGGAAATTCTTGATTAGCTAAGCAACTGTTTGCTTCTCAAGAAGGACTCTCCTACATCGAGTTCATTTATGTTTATGCATGAAAATAGAAATTCCCATAATCTTATAATTGGATAAATATTCCTAATTTTCTTGTTTCCAGTTACAGGCAGGTTTTGTCTTATGTGATTTTGGTTTAACATGACTTGAAAATTGACGTTACTTTTCCAATTTATGCAATAATTTTTAGTTTAGTGCAGTTTGGCATAGACAATTGAACTCTGCATGTATCTTCTGTAGGAGGCTAGCAGAGAGTGACATCACTGTCACTCCAAAAGTTAAGTGTATGAATTGATCACGTTGATGATATAATCACGCAGTTAATATGTTTCCTCTTCTACACCATTGACTTTTATTATGAACATGAGCAAGAGACATGAACAGTTGGTGAAAGACAGTACTGAAGAGAAGTTAGACATAATAAGCCAAGTTGAAAAAGGTGAATGAATGGTTGACATATGCCATAATGTTAAACTCACTCTTAGTAGTGTATGTACAATTTGTGATATTGCTGATAGAAGTATAAAAAGTGCTAAGTCAGGAACTAAAGTGTTTGTGTAGGAAGACTACCACAGTCCTTTTGGAATGAACTGTGCCAGAAACTATGGATGGTTAGTTGATTGATTGATTAGCTTTGGTTTTGAGCCATTAAGGTCCCTGTGCACCTAAACCTTATAGATGGGCCCTTTGTGCCCCATAATCTGATATCAGCTCAGGAGAGCCCTGTCCCTTTACCAAAGTCCCAGATGGCCCCCAGACTTAAAATCTGAATGTCCTCTGGGTCCAAGAAAGGAACCCAGATATACTTTACTTTTCTCTCAAAAAGTCCCAGGAAGCCAAACCCTCCAGGTTTCCCAACAGGGCCCCTCTGGATAGAGATACCCCCTTACAGGGCATTTTTTTACATATCTCTTGATATATCTCTTTGTCTCAAAGCCCTAAGAAAAGAGCATGCCTCCATGTTCCCCAAAAGCGGGGCCCCTATGGAAACAGACACCCATTCCAGACCCTTACTTAACATATCTTTTGGAGTCCCCAGTAAAGGAGCTCTCCCTCCAAGTCCCCCTCATGGAGTCCTCTCAGAGAGATGCCATGTTCCTAGAGCCCTCCATTCATCATTCAACGTCCCTGGTATACGAGCCCCCTCCTGATTCCAGGTTGCCCTCGGATGTGAAGGGGCCCTTATGGAGAGAGATGCCCATATACAGAGCCTTTCTTTAACATATCTTCCAGGGTCCCCAGTGAAGGGGCCCCACCTAGAGGCCTTCTGCACTGAGCCTCTTCAGAGAGAAATGCTCCATTCCTAGAGCTCCCTTCATTCATCTGTCAAAATCCCTGGTAGATGAGCCCCCTTCCAGGTTCCCCAGCTGTGCCTCTGTGGAAAGAGATGTCTGTCTCCCTAGCCTTTTCTGCCTATCCTTCAGGGTCCCAAGCAAGGGAGCCCTCCCTCCAGGTTCCCTTCACAGAGCTCCCATAGAGAGAGATGCTGCACCTCCAGAGCCCCTTTCAACCATCTCTCAAAGTCCCTGGTAGATGAGCCCATTCCAGGTTGCCCAGCTGAGCCCCCATGAAGAGAGATGCCCTTCCCCAGACCCTTCCTTTCATAACCTACAGGGTCCCCAGCAAAGGAGCCCACCTCCAGGTTCCCCTAACAGAGCTGCCATAGAGGGAAATGCTCCATAGCCAGAGCCTTCATTCAGCTAATTCTCAAAGTTCCTGGTAGACGTACCCGCCCTCCCCAGGTTCCCCAATGGGGCCCCTGTAGGGAGAGACACCTGTCCCAGAACCTTCTTCCACACACAAGCCCCCAGAATTTGAGCCTTCTTCCAGGTTTCCCAACAAGGTCCCCACGGAAAGAGGTGCCCATCTCCAGAGCCTTCTTTTATGCCTCCAGGTTCCGCTAACAGAGCTCCCGTAAAGAGAGATGCTCCATTTCTGGAGCCCTCCTTCCACTACCTCTCACAGTTCCCTGTAAATGGACCTCCTTTCCAGGTTCCCCAGCAGGACCCCTGTGGAGAGAGACACCTGTCTACAGAACCTTCTACATTCCATCCCCTGAAAATTTGTCTTTCCCTCAGAGTCCCTGGTAAGGGAGCCCCCACCATGTTCCCCAACAGGGTCCCTATGGAGAGAGATACTCCATTTCCAGAGCCACTGGTCTATCTATTCATTTGTCTACCAGATTCTCTAAAAAAGCAGCTCTCCTGCAAAATGGGGAAAAACATAAGGTCACCTTCCACAGATCCCCATGCAGATGGAAGGCGTACATACAATGGGGTGCGGCCTGGTTCCCGAAGGGGATTGTTAATGACACTGCTGTCTCTACCCCAGTGCCATGCAGCCCTCAGCACGATACCTTCTACCTTGGCTTGGGTAGACCAGGGCGCCATTAGCCAGCGTCTGTTGTAGCAACCCCCAACAGGGTATACCCTCCATACCTGTTACCGGCTCCTGTGTGACCCAGGGTAGAGTAGAGTACAAATCCACAACACCCCAAGGTACGGTTGACGGGTTGGTTTTATGGGAGGCAACTATGGATGGCAGTCTCATACATTTTTGTTGCATTAGAAATAAATAAATAAGTATATTGTATACTGTATATCCAGTATATAAATACTCCATGGGTCTGTTTTTCCACTAGTAGTATGGTCATAGACTGTATAGGATGAAGCTCACAGTCCCCTAACTCCCAGCAAATACATTGTTTTAAAGGGGAATTTTGTGTTCGATTTGCATGACTTTTTTGGGATGTAACCCTGACGTAAAATGAGACCTGCCTGTATTTCTGTTGATTTATATTTAAGGAATGTAAAGGTGTCTTATGCCTAAGCTTATCAGATTTTGCTCAACAATCTCCTTATTGGTATTTGCCCCCCAACAAAACATTTCTGAAAGCAGATCTTTAACAAGGACTTATGTGACTTTGACATAAAGTTTGAGATGTTTGACTTTTTAACAGTCACGTTTCTTAAAATGGTGAGAGTCTGTGTTAGGATGCAAGATTTCAAGTTTCTGCCAAGGTGTGGATGAGGTCCTCACTCTTGTTGGTTGTTATGTAGCATATGTTGTTAGTTGTTTACCCAAAATTTCGGGACAGCCTGCTGATCCCGTCTCAGTAAACATCTACCAACATAACTGTGTAATGACCCAGAAGAGGGAAGACCTTGTTATTATCTGAACCAGATTCATGCCCAATCATAAGATATAATGACTTATTACTACCTGTGTGCATAATTTTAAGATCATGTGATTTAAAAAAAAAAATATAGACAGCCAGGGGCTTTGTTATTTTATTTTATCCAAAGGTACAGGGACTTACTCTGTATTCATTTTCCTTTTTCATACAGCTTCGTTATGATGATGAGAAGAAGCGTGTAGTAGTTGAACCAGTTGAGTTAGCTCAAGAATTTCGACGATTTGAACTGTCAGCTCCCTGGGAACAGTTTCCTCACTTCCGGGGTGTGCAGGCTGGTGCAGAAGAGGTCCCAGTAGACAAAAAGGAGGAGAAACACGAATAGAGTTGCTTGTAACAGTTTTTGTAAGGGCATCAGGATTCATCCTGACTTTACATTAGACAAAAAATTAAATTGTTTCATAATATGTGAAGCTATAGAAAATAATTATTTATAGTTGTATTTCGTTTATTTGAGAATGAATATAATTTACATTGTCTAGGTCATCTGTGCTTAACAGTGTGAGTTTCTGTAACACAAGTCCCTGTCCATGGCATGAAGGTATGTAGGGTGAGTAGAAGTATAGCGTCACTCATTCTTAACCTCAGCACTAGATGGAGGTGATTGGTCAACTTCATGCCCCAGCTGCTTTACACATGTGAAAGGTCCATGTTACCCATTGAATTAGGAGGCTGGGTGGGCCCCAAGAGCTGGTCTGGATATTTTGGAGAAAAGAAAAATCTCTTGCTTCTGCTGCGATAAAACCCCAGATCATCCAACCCATGACCTGGTCACTACACTGACTATGATGTTCCACTCTTTAATAGAAATTAAGACACCTAGTTACTGGAATTACACTTTTTTTTTTCATTAGCAGTCAGAGACTATGTACTGTGTCATACATAGTGATTAAAAGTTAAAATATTTAAACAGCCTTTTCAGTTAATTTTATATACACACTGAGATGGTACGTTACAAAACATAATTACTCCACATTGTCAAAGTTGGTCATGCATCAGTGCTGGCATGATTTTTGGAAAGTGGTGCACATTACCTATGTGAAGAGTGACCAGACTTTTTAATCAATGCTAGACAAGTGAGTGAAGTATTTGTCATTTAATTAAAGTGATGTTTTTGTAGAATTATAATTGTTTTATTTAATAGATGAATATGAAAAAGTAAATGAATTCAGAATCACAAGCTGGTGCACCTCACTGCTGGTGCTTGTGGTCATGCTAGGAAAATACTGTGTATGAGAATGAAACTGTAGGATGATGTTCTCACAGCACTCCTTCTGAAGAACCAAGACTATTAAATAAATAGTGACATTACAAAGGATCATAGCACCTTAATCTTTCAGGGTTAAGCAGTATTTTCTGGGACTGATCAACCCAAATGTCAAACCTTTCAAACGTCAGTTCCCCTCTTGCCAAGTGACACAGTTTAACATGGATCGACTGCATAAACACGGGCACAAGGAAATGGTGGCGGCGCTGCAGTCGCCTGCCGCTGTGTTATTTCCGTGACTGTTAGGAGTGGGGTGGTG
>JGI20166J26741_11791918_pt1 | contig 10229 bp, 6 predicted proteins | sample TergutCu122P5_FD_26741 | JGI IMG/M metagenome (IMG submission 26741) | reverse complement strand
GACATGGTTTGTCTCAGGAATATGTGTATGGCTACCCTGAATAAAGGAGACAATGTTTCTCATAATAATAATAATAATAATAATAATAATAATAATAATTATTATTATTATTATTATTATTATTATTAACTGCAATTGGGTTACAACCCGGTGGCAGACCACGAAGTCTGAGAGGACATGTGGTGGCATTGAAAAAAAAATGACCATACCCTTTAGAAGTTAAGTCTCTCAAAACTATCCTCAAAATGTCGTCTAATAAAATGTAGGCCTATTATTCCATTGTTGTATTGGTATATTTTATGATGTTTTGACTGCTGCGTTTGTTACATAGATTCAAGTAAAATGGGAATTATACTGGTAAATAACAAACTTGGAAAGAAGTATTACAGACCTGTTATAAGGCTATGTTCCTGCAATTGTTTCGCCCTGAAACAAAAACAATGACGCCAGAACATTCGACCTTCTTTGTGATATCTGTTCTGACATGTTCTGGAAGTCAACGATTAGCCGGAGGCTATATCTTAGAGGTCATATTTTATATTGTAACTTATAGCCTGTTATTGTTACGATTAGCCGATCACTAGCTCAGTTTAGCTCTGCTTTGTCCATGAAACGTCAGCACTTTGAAAAAGCTTTACTTGTAGCACCTTTCTCAAAATTAAGATTACCTTCATTTAGGCCCAACGGTTTGTGCATGTTTCATGTTGTAAATACCGGCGTTCTGATAAGTCCTTAGCTCCTAGCTACTTCCCGATATATTTTGTTTGATGACGAGAAAATGTTTTTTGATACTAGTCGTGTTATATATACAAATGGCACTAATATTCCTCCAATTATGATTATAAATAGGATATCTTCTTCTTCTCCTGGCGCTACAACCCCCATTGGGGATGCAGCCCTCTAACGCGCTTTAGTCTCCTCGTTTGCGAGGTTTCATGATCACACACAACGACGCGCCACATTCGGTAGGACTCCTCTGAACGAATAATTAATCAGTCCGTCGCAGAGACCTCTACCTGACAACACACAACACACAAACATCCAAGCCCTGGGTGGGATTCAAACCCACGATCGCAGCAGCCGAGCGGCCGTAGACCTACACCTTAGACCGTGCGGCCACTGGGACCGGCATAAATAGGATATATGAACATAAAAAATCTTCTGTCGCTGTAGCTTGTTTCCTTCCTGGTCGGGCTAAGGATTTATCAGCACCCCTGTAGTTGTAATTTCATTAAACAAAATTAATTATTTGGTCTTCGTGACACAGATGAAATATGTCTTTCTGCAAGGTAGAAAATGGGATTTTAAAAATGACCCAAATAAATTTTAGACTCAAATAATTTAAGAGCACTACTTGTGGAGGTGTCAACAAGGAAATATAAGTTTATAATCTACGTTTACTTTTAAAATACATGTTTATATTTCGCTTTTATTGAAAGGACGTTTGATGTATTGGTAGTACCACGTAATTTTGAATTTTATCTTGGACACTTTCTGTCAGCAGTAGTTTTGTAATCTCGATACCACGTATCCATTAACATAAATTGAAGGTAGTCAGTTAGAATTAATGAGGAACATTGTCTTCCTACGCAAACCAATACACCTAGGTACTTGTTCACTCTTGCAGCGTGATAAGAGAGTCTTTGTATTAAACTGCCATGAACTCGCCTCCGTTCTCTATATAACTTTCCCTTGCAAAGCTCTTGTAAGAGCCATCTAACAAGATCACGTAAGTGTTTCAAGTTTGAAACACTTCTCCCAAATATAGTACGGATACAATAATAATGTAGATCGTGAATTATGCCTGTGATACATTCTAACATCAAAAGAATTTGAAGTGGGTATTTACTGCTTGCATGGAGAAAAATTATAAATTCGTAAAATATTTTTTCGTGAAAAATGGACAGAGACCACGTGAAAGCTTTGGCATGCACGTTAAAATATATTATAAAGAAGTAGGACGCGGACTGGTCTAACTCGGCAAACTGCACTCATGCGAGGATATAGGTCTTTGCCGCAGTGTAGCTGAGGTCATGATCTTCCAGAACGTTTCTCGGCGTCAGTGCGTAGCTTGTGGACGGACGTTTCGTGACAGCGTTGCAGTCCCATTTTCAAGGTTCGATAAGTTCGTGGACATGTCCCGTGAAGATGAGAACTACGCGCTGTCCTAAACTTTCGGGAACTACTACACACTGACATGAGTAATTTTCCAGAACATCGCAGACTTCAAAATTGTACACTTGCCAACAGGACACATTGCAATCGCATATTTTGTTATTGCACTTTGCAATATTTTCACATATTATTTGTCGTACAATTTTAACCATAGTGCTTATTCTGCCTCTGTAAACTACAAGCCCACCTGCCGTTTTTGACTCTTCAGTGCTTAAACATACTTACTTCGACTGAGAACATTAACTATAATTTTTTGTACAATTAGAAGTCCTGCTTGAGAAAAGGATAAGTTGTGTGATCGACTGGGCAATTTTTTGTCCAGCAGCCAGAATTCCGAAAAATGTTTCACCGCATATCAACTACAAAAATATTCCTCTTTAACTGCATAGTTTATCCCATGTTTCCCTCCCTTTATGAATTTAATAGCGATTACACTTTCCAGTGCGAGGAAAATTCTTTTCAATTCGTAATTAATGGGATCGTATGAAAGTGGATTTTGCTTCACGAAACTGTAAATATTAAACATTTTCCAGTTTTATAACATCCGTATGGAAACTTGGTTTAAATAAAATCTGCAGTGTTTGGGTTATGGTTTGTAAAAGTACTAAGTAGTTGAAGTAGAGTGTTTTACTTTATACAACTTTTTAGGGAATTTGAGTTAATTTTTTGTGTTTATTTATTCACTCAACATTTTATTGTCTGTATCTGTTCACTGTCACAGTTTTCTTAATATGATATTCTAGAACAACACGTAAGCTATCGTCCCCTACAAATTCATATAATTATGGTTTGTAATTCATTTGTATTAAAGAAGCATCTTTCGTCCTCACTGTTGGCAGATGTGACAACAAACAAGTTTCAGTGCTTTCTCTTTGGTCCTCTTGATGATTAATTAAACAACAGCTAACAAAAGGCTACAGTCACTTCCACTACAGTTTTCTAGCTATAAATATCTTAATAAATCGGCATGCCTTATTAATTTGAATAAAATTTATAGTTCAACCGACCCTACAATTTAAATTGCATGTTCATCACCATCAGTCGCTGTACTGCCATAACAGCTAATTCTGCGCTGCAGTTTTGTCGTATGTTAGCTGCGGTCTTGGGACAGGAATATTTCGAGACTCATCGCTTGTATGTAGACCACTACATATTGTGTATTACAATACGCCATGCAAAGAGTCTTACTAAATTTCTTGCTTCTGGTATGGCATAATTCAAATGTGCTTTAGACCTAGATTTCCTCTGCTGATACTCTGCTGAGACATGTACTGCACTTGGCTTTCCTGTGCTGATTCTCTGCTGAGACATATACTCTACTTGACTTTAACCTACTGATTCTTTGCTGAAGCATGTACTTTCATCGGCAATCCTCTGAAGATTCGCTGCTGAGATGTGTATTCTACTGTTCTTAGTTTGCCTCTGTTGTTTATCTGCTGAGAAGTGTACTGTACTTGGATTACCTCTGCTGATTCTCTGCTGAGATATGTTGTACGAGTATATTTGACTTTCTTCTGCTTCTGCTTATTCGATACCTGCAAAATTTGCATTAATACCATAATAAGGACGGAACTAAAATTGAATGTGCATTTTTTTTCACTGCATCGCAGCGTGAGTTATCACAGAATTGTTTTCCCAACGTAAATCTTAAGGTAAAAACCGCTTTCATCCCAAGTTTTGGAAGATTGAAGGAAGTGAGATTCACATATCGGTTAAATACAGTCTACTGAAAATCTTGTAAAGAGAGGATTTGTATCAAACATGAAAACACCGTATGAAGATGAACAAGTCTGGTAAGACGTCAAGTATTTGGAAAGTGAAGGCCCTTTTTGTGTAAGGAATTTACCTTATGCTGCTCTGCTGGGTTTCTGACTGATTTCTTCAGTCAAGGGTGCCATACACTTTGAGACATTCGCATGCGTTATCCGCGGTGGCTGGATGGAAGCATCCATCCTCCAAATTATGTTTTTCCATTCTCTTACAGTTCTGTAAATAAACGATTGCAATTTTATAGTTTTGTTCGTTCTTCCCCTGTTTCAAGTTGTTAGGGACTTGTTATTACGAGGTTGCTATATGCATCACATTTTTGCTCTTCAGATTAGCAAGATCCATCAGAAGTCTTTTAGTTGCTTACGAAGAAGTTTGCAACATTTACTTCTTACTGTACTTTCTTCCACTTTACTCTCGTGTTTCTTTTGTCTTCGTTTGGTCCTGTTTGTTTTCCTTCTATCATGGTTTCATTAATTTTTCTGTTTTTGTCATATCTATCCTTTTTTCCATTATTTTTCTTAGAATTCCCATATCTTCGTTTCTGTACGTTAGTTTTCTTTCCTTGTCGTTCCCATTGTTACTCTTTTCATTTTCAGCTGTTTTATTACTTTAAGTCGGAGAATAACAGTGAATAACATAGAGCACTCAAACTTCACATGAAGATTGCTGTCCTAAATCTCCTGTATTTGTTACTATCGAAAAAACAGTAATTTTGAAAAGAACTCATAAAGCATACCGTCTTCTTGCATAGGTTTATAGCTCTGCATTAGTACAATTTTTGTGGTTTTATTTTATTTTCTTGAAGAACTTACAAGTGAAGTAAAGATCCTCTCTCTATTTCGTACGCACTACCTTAATGACCTCTTTGTTTACAAAGTTTTACATGCTTCTTACTGATAACACTGGACAACAAATTTCAAAACTTTTTTGTATCTGTGATGAATATGTTATTAATTCATTTGTTTGCATCTATGAAGTCAGAAAAGGGACATAAAATTACTTGGCTCTAGTTTTAAAATTATGCTACCACTGTGATATGTTACGAAATAGGTTGAAATATTATACGGAACGGTGGATTAAATTAAAAAGTAAATATTATTCAGTGGAAAAGAATGTGTTTAGTAGACTTATTTTGTTTAGGGATAATATTTACAACGTAAATTGAACATCTGCACAGTCTTTTTCGTGTAAGTTCATTATTTAACACAAACAAAATCATGTAATTTTATTTCGTTTTACCTGTCGCTTGTATTCCACAGTAGGGGCATCCCTTGCCAAAGTCCAGCAGTAGTCGGAGAGCATAGAACAATTCCATTTTCCTTGATATCTCTTCTCCATTGAAGAAATGTCTTGATGGAAACGTTCTCCGCGTCCTTCATTCACTGCACCACAATTCTCTGGGATAAAATCCAAATGCGAGTGAAGGAAGTGTATTTTTGGTGACATGTTGCAGCCTAATTTCTGATAGCTATGCAAAAGGTTGTTTACAAGCTCCTCATAGTTTTCAGCCGTTCTGTTTCCCAAAAATCCTTTTGCTACAAATTTAAAACTGTCCCAAGCCGCCTTTTCGTCGCCTTGAAGGAGCTTGTCGAACTATTTGTTCTTGATAAGGTCTCGTATTTGTGGACCAATAAAAATACCTTCTTTCAGTTTTGCCTCACTTAGTATGGGGAACTTTTCTCGTAAGTAAAAGCAGCTTCTTCTTGGTTCATGGCCTTTACACAATTTTTCATTAGACCAAGCTTCAAATGCATGGACGGCAACAAAATTTTACTCGCTTCTACTAGTGGTTGATTTTCCACATTCATTATTCCTGGTTCCAGGGAATTTCTGGCAGGTCAATCCTTTCTTGAGTAATGAAGAGACCGAGCCCTGCTGTCCCATTCACAAATGAAGCAGCAATATTTTGAGAATCCTCGTTGTTGTCCAAGTAGTAGGGCAATCACTTTTGGGTAATCGCAGATGTCATTTGAATTTATTGTAATTAATGGCTTCCATCAGAATCTTCATGTTCTCATATGATTCCTTATTATACACTGAATGACCAACAGGAATAGAAGGTAGGGTTTACCGTTGTGAAGGAGAACTGCTTTGAGGCTCAACTTAGACGAACCTATAAAGAGTCGCCAGTCCAGAGAATTGTGATTAATATTGAGTTTCTGCATCAGGCCATCAATATCAGTGCAAGCAACAAGACCCCTTTCCATTTTAAAGAACTGAACAAGATCTTCGTGCCTTTTACAATACACAGAAATTCTGACATTTTCTTTCAGAAGGCTCCATTGTTGCAGTCTTGAACCTAACAGTTCAGCCTTACTTTTAAGTAAGTCGAGATCCCTAATTAGATCGTTTAATTCCTCTTGTGTAATTCGATGGAATTCGTTAAATTGAAGATCAGCAGTAAAATCAGCATCCGTAGATGCTGAAGGTTGACGTGTCTTCTCCCGGTTTTAAGTAGGTTCGTCTTCTGAATCTAAAATATACCGCTGCTGTGGTACTGGAACAGGGACGTCTACAGTGTTGGGTACCAGTCGAATAGCAGACGAAATATTAGGATAATTGACAGTCCTCTTTTTCTCTTTGTAATTCGTGCCGAAGTGGCGGAACTATACAAAAATAGCCATCTGTCAAATGGTGGGTTGGTTCCCACCATATCATGGGAAGGGCAAAAGGCATTGAACGCCCTTTGTTATTTAGCCATTCACGTAGAATTGTAGCACAAGAGATACAACATACATAAGGAGCCCATATTTTGTCTTGATCTCCGACTTTGCAACCGAAATAGCATTCATAAGCTTTTTTCACCATCGGTATTAGTGGAGGTTTTCGTGTTGAAAAAGTAACTTCTCCGCAAATATAGCAAAAACTGTCTGGGCTATTGACACAGTTTCGTGGCATAGTACCTAGGAAATGTAACTCACTTTAAATAAATAACAAGCTTAAAACAAACAAACTTACAAATAGTATCACTAACTCCTTCCTTCTATATAAGTTTAACGTCGACCTATTTCTATTCCACAAGCTATCACCGACAGCTACCTCACTAACTGGCGCTGTGCCAGCGTGACCACTCAGCAAACATCATTACTCACCGTCTGGGAGCGCAGTGCTGACACATGCATCCCTTCCCAAGTAGCTATTTTACGCATCAAGCCACACTTCGGGTATTATGACAACTAGAGCCAAGAATTGAATTCTAAGTGTAATTTATTAGTTACTCTCGTCACACTGAATGTTAAATACGCAGTAAAACCTCGCACAACCACAACACTGTTCTTTCACAGTTTACAGAAATGTTGTTTAAAAAAAATTGTTTATTTTTTCAAGACCTGTTGCCAAATATCTTAGTGTACTCTGAAGAAAGTGGTGCTACTCTCAATCCCTTTTCATATATTCGCAATTAGTCATAGTGTAAGAAATTACAATATGACACTGGTAGTGTCCGTCATTGTCATAATATTCAGTTCAACGTTCGTGATAATGTGTCAACTAGTTCAGCAGTGTAAACGAAGGACACACAAACAGCATCGTCAATTGTGAGGTCTGCTTCCCTCTCTTATCTCTGGCTGCTTATGCTGTCTTACGACAGTCTCAAATACGTCGAAGCGAGGTCTCCAATGAGTGAGATCTAGTGATTCCTCTGTAAAATCCCATGATCTCTTTTCCTAAAGATCATCCAGTAGATGCTTACGTCTTCTTTCTCTTTTTTTGTCCCTTCTGCCTTTCCTGCAATAACTTGTTTTAGAAGGCAGTTCCTATGCAAAATGAGACAAATCCAGTTAGTGTTCCTTCGTTTTATTTTATGCGGAATGTTTCTTCTTCATTGACACTATTCGTTTTGTTGCAGAAGGAAATTTAGGCTAATAATTAATAATTGAGAATCACCTTGGTTATGCAGGATAATAGTTACATGCAGTACATGGTTTAGGTTGTATTTCTGTTTAAGGTAGTTAGTTTCACGATATTACAACTCGAACTCTAATTACTCTTGTCCGAAATATTCTCAGATTGAGAGGTTTATTTTACTTTGGTTTCGTTAGAAGGAATCAAACCAAAGTAGTTGAAAGCTGAGTCTCTTCCAAACCTAAATAAATAAATCGAAAAATCTTTACCACTTAGTCAAATGCATTCGCCGCAATAAACGGATAGTGGAAGAAGTGATGGAAAGTCTGAGAAAGCGGAATTAAACCAAATGGTGTTTGTATGGTTGTAACTGGAACTCCGTAACTCATAGTGAAGTAATAACACTGATTTCAGTGCGTTCGTTGCTTAAAGTTACACATGAGGCTTGGAATTACTTCCTGTTCAGAAAACACATTATTCGAGTTGCAGCTCAACTATTCCGCCTTAAAATGTACATATGATTGCTTGAAAACTTGAATACCTAAGCATGCAATTTTACCTAGAACTGTATCTCGTAATATTTGTTCTCATGCATGGAGCAATAATGTTATATTCCAGCGTCCTTTGTGACAAACACTTTAAAATAACAGCTATACAAATAACTAAAAAACCAACAACAAACTTGGATAACAATAACAATGTAAATTAATCCCTTGCAGCTGAAATATTCTTAATAAGATAATGGTCACATGACAAGTCAATATGTACCCCTACTTAATGAACCCGAAGTTTCGTTACTAATTTCACAACATCGTCAATGGATCCTTGCCTCTCCGGATTATGAATGCAGTCTATTGTCGTACTGTACGCCTACGTCTTCCAAGTGGTTCCGTTCGGGCTTCCTTACTGAAACACTATGTGCAGTTCTCATTTCATAATTACATAAAAGTAATGACGTGAATTACTAAATTCAACGAATGTGAGGAATGAGGTTCAGAGAGAACTTCTTCATTTCATCTTCATTTAAAGTTGATGAAATGTTTAACCAATAAATGCATGTGCGGAACTTATAGTACATATAGTACACACAATGAACCAGTAAATCCATGCATGTTTTTCTCTTGAAACATAAAAAGAAATTACTGCTGGATAAATCTGTGTTTTTTTAACATGCGTATTTTTTCCTGGCAGGGTTAAAACTTGATTAATTTAAAGTAGTAATACATACTTTTGTTTTATAAAAGAGAGCACGAGGAACACCGAAGAAAAACTGGATGGAAGGAATAAAGAAGGCCACGAACGAAAGAAACCGAAATGAAGGCCAGCGGGAAGATAGGAAGCAATGGAGTCTAGGTGTCGCACAACGTAGAAATACGTTTTGAACCCGATATATACATACATACATACTTTTGTTACACAAAGACAGATTTCATGACACATAAGAATTTAGCCTTAGAAGTACAAAGTTGTTTAGATAGCTGATTATGAGTCAATAAATCCTTTGTTTTGCCGCACTACCTAGGTGTGTTGGCGTATATGAGGAGACAAATTAAAGACACACAATTTCATTCTCTAGTATGGTTCTGAGTGATCAGATTTATATTCCGACCTTTTGAATCCTAGTGATGAGATACAAATACCCATAACGCCATTTGAATATGAGACTGGAAGGTGTCAGATGCTGTTTGAATTGGTAGCGAAGATTAAAAGGGCCCCAGTTATCCATACCGAAGCAGGCCACTTTAATACCTGATTTATTCCCAGAAAAATACGGCGCTCGTACTCTACGTTCTTGTGCCTTCTTCGTATGGTGTGGCTTAGTTCTGACATGGGACGCACTGAGGCGAACGCCATCCTCTCTGTGAAATGTTACGCTAAGAAAAATTCCCAGGGCGTATCCCGTGGGAGAGGAATTTTCGATCAGCCTATATAAATGCACGACCTTTATTCTGTCCGTCCCAACAGGAATGAAAAGAGGGAGATCTAAGTGAAGTGGAGAAAAAGAAAAATTTGCATGTGGTTGGAAGAAAGGATAACAAACTGGAGACATCGAACTGGTAGATGAGAGCAGGGAATCCTAGTTTCGTTCATGGCTGTGTAAGTGCCTTTGTATTACTCGAAAATGTGTTGGGCGGAAAAGGTAATTGTAGATCCCTACAGGCAGTTGTCAAGAATACATACGTCACATACGGGCTTTATTTAAAGTTGTTCCATCGACTGCAAAAGTTTTCGGAATAATGTACTAAGGATAATTTTAGGATGTAATACAGAGGATAGCCGGTCCCAGTGGCCGCACGGTCTAAGGCGTAGGTCTACGGCCGCTCGCCTGCTGAGATAGTGCGTTCGAATCCCACCCAGGGCTTGGATGTTTGTGTTGTGAGTGTTGTGTGTTGTCAGGTAGAGGTCTCTGCGACGGACTGATCATTCGTTCATAGGAGTCC
>JGI20166J26741_11791807_pt1 | contig 10229 bp, 12 predicted proteins | sample TergutCu122P5_FD_26741 | JGI IMG/M metagenome (IMG submission 26741) | reverse complement strand
GCCTTGAGATCAGAAAACAGGACGAAGTCACAATATAAAGATTGATAATAGTTTCTTTGAGGGGGTGGAAGAGTTCAAATGTTTGGGAACAACCTTAACGAATCAAAATTCTATTCAGGAAGAAATTAAGAGCAGATTTAAGTCAGGGTATGCTTGCTATCGTTTGGTGCAGAATCTTTTGCCTTCCAGTTTGTTATCCAAAAATTTAAATATTAAGATATACAGAACTATAATTTTGCCTGTCGTTTTTTATGGGTGTGAAATTTGGTCGTTCACGTTGAGGGAGACACGTAGGATGAGGGTGTTTGAGAATTGGGTGTTGAGGAGAATATTTAGGCCTAAGAGGGACGAGGTAACAGGGTAGTGGAGAAAACTACATAATGAGGAGCTTAATGATCTCCACTCCTCACCCAATATTTTTCGGGTGACAAAATCGAGAAGAATGAGATGGGCGGGACATGTAGCGCGTATGGGTGAGAGGAGAGGCGTATACAGGGTTTTGGTGGGGCAACCTGAGGGAACGAGACCACTTGGGAGACCCAGGCTTAGGCGGGAGGATAATATTAAGATGGATCTTCAGGAAGTGAGATGTGCGGGGTATGGACTAGATCGAGCTGGCGAAGGATAGGGACAGGTGAAGGGGACTTGTGTATACGGTAATGAACTTTCGAGTTCCGTAAAATGCGGGTAATTTCTTGACTAGCTGAAAACCAGTTGGCTTCTGAAGAAGAACTCTGCCCTATGGAGTAAGTAAGTAGATAAGAAAGTAAGACGTAGTTTTATGTTGCAGTCTCCAATAAGTGACACGCCATTAAATAACTCATAAAGTACAAAAAGTAAATTTGTCCCTGTGTTTGATTAAGGACCACACCGTGGAGGTGTATGGTGGGGTGGGTGTAGCCCGATGGGCTCATAGCTTCTACATTAGATGAAGGCGAATGTCCATCTTCATGCCTTGGTTACACTTCCCGCCGGCAACACCCTCAAGGTACCGTGTGCATAGGCAGCTTCGCGGACTCCAGATCCCGTATGCACTCTTTGGCAAAGAGAAAATCTTTTGTCCTTGAAATAGCACTCGGATCCTTAAAATTCAATAACCCCTTTTTAGAAAATGAATGTGAATTAATCATACGAAAACGCGTAAACGCGAATTTCGCCATTGTGTGTGTGTGTGTGTGTGTGTGTGTGAGTGAGTGTATGTGTGTGTTTGTGTGTGTGTGTATGTGTGTTTGTGTGTGAGTGTGAGAGTGTGTGAGAATGTGTGAGAGAGAGAGAGAGAGAAAGAGAGAGTGTGTGTGTGTGTGTGTGTGTGTGTGTGTGTGTGTGAGTAGGTGTGTGACTGTGAGTGTGTGTGTGTGTGTGAGTGAGTGTCTGTGTGTGTGTGGGTGTGTTTGTGTGTGAGTGTGTGTGTGTGAGTGTGTGTATGTGTGTGAGGGTGTGTGAGACAGAGCGGAAGAGAGAGTGTGAGTGTGTTTGTGTGTGGTTGTGTGTGTGTGTGTGTGTGTATGTGTGTGAGTGTGAGGGGGTGTGAGAGAGAGAGAGAGTGTGTGTGTGTGTGTGTGTGTGTGTGTGTGTGTGTGTGTGTGTGTGTGTGAGAGAGAGAGTAGGTGTGTGACTGTGTGTGAGTGTGTGTGTGTGAGAGTAGGTATGTGACTGTGAGTGTGTGTGTGTGTGTGTGCACGCGCGCGCGGGTGTGTTTGTATGTGTGAGAGTGTGTGTATGTGCGTGTGAGTGTGTGTGTGTGTGTTATTTCCCTGACAAGGGTTAGAGGTATACATGTTTCTTAACATTCTGAAATAATAGCGTTTTTTCATATCCGTGAAGCACCCGGTATTGTTCATTGATGGCTTAGTAACAGATGCTGCAGAAAGTAAATCTGTATTTTAAGAGAAGCGAGCACATTTTCCCAACAAAATCGCTTGAGTCAACTAACTACACGAGGAAAGCCGAGATACTCTTAAAAGTATTGGCTGTCAACGGACAAGGTTCACTAGGCCAGCTATGAACATTACGTAGGGTAAAGTCCACACATGTTCTGGGAACAGACTCATCCATGGCAGACGTTGCACATTGAGGTATTTCCTATGATCTTAAATCCGTCTTTTATTACAGAAAATTCATCCTCGTCACGAAATATTTTTCTCCCAACAGGGAATATTCATGGCCAGTTGTCACAAATTACGAAACAAATTCAGTCGATTTCAAACTCGTCACGATTTACTTTACGTCCGTTATGGAGCAAAGCACTTATTGAACTGGCAGAGTTAACACACTGGACATCCATTTCGTGAGTTTCTCAAGTTAATGCGCACGAAAGCCGGGGTCAACATGAATAGCACTTTTTAGATTGTCTTCAGGCCTCTAAAAAACGCTTATGGGGTTACCAAATTTCGGAGGAACTTTCTGCCTCCTTCTTTCACCCTGAAGATGGAGGCAGTATGTTTCTGATGTACATACCCCCTGCTGAAAATATGTGGTGTTGTAACCAAGAGGATCCCAATCTAAATTCTCAGTGCTCTTGAAACGAAAATTCTCATAACACATAAGTTTTAACTTCATATTTTTCATTCTGTGCATTATTGATAATAGATTCATGAACAAGTCTGTGTACGAGTATTTTGTTGGTTTAGTGTCGTGAACATAAAGTTTGACCCTGTTCTTAATCGAGCATCTCACCATGAAGAAATTTGTAGGAGCTACGATCAGCTTTATACATAGTTGATCCCCATGCTAGATGAAAGTGTAAGGTCAGCTTCAGGTCCCAGCCAATACACTATCTGAGAAAATGTCCCCTTGTAAATTATTCTTGTACTGTACCTTGAAATGTTTATTCTGCTCCATAACGAAATTTGTCAAGTATGAAGTCTCCTTAAAATCTTGACTGTCACTCATTGGATTTTAGTTTGAGCCACACTGATGACTCAACACAGAACAATCTCAATGTTTATTAACCCCGTTTTTGGATTACTATAATAAAGTGTTGTGTATGGAAGGTTTTTCTTATTGTTATGTATTACATAGAACAAAATGCTAAATCTGACTGAACCTCAGAAAATATTTACATGTCAGCTGATTAACACACACATGAAATGCAAATCTCAATTTATACGGATTCTGGGATGTTTGGAAGTTTTATGCGCTCTTTATAAACGTATCCTACCAAAAGAAAATGTAACGAGACTTAAATCCAGTTATCTGTATTTGGAATGAGTTTATCATTTTAATGTGCATAGAATTGCCAGTGAGGTTCACATTGGGATTCAATAAATAACTGTCAAAGTCCGAGTTCTCTCTTATACTCCACAAATTTAATTATTGTTCCTAGTGCCCTATTCGTATAATAAATTCTAAATTGAACAAAAATTATTTATAATCATTGTGTAAAAGAATTTCAAATCTATCACAAAAGCAGTAAAATTCAAGCATTTTACAATCAGAATCAAATAAATTTACATTCATGGTGAAATTTAGGCAAAACTAAAAAGACCATGAAGTAATTTAAGGAGCATGGGGAGTAGAGGTACAGTTCCACACATTCTTAACCTTAACACTAGACAGGGGTGAGTGGCCAACTTCACACCTCACACTTTGCACCTGAAGAAATACCAATTGAATAGGAGACTGGGTGAGTCCCAGAGCTGGTCTGGGGGCATACATAGAGAGGAAAAGATCTTGGCGCTGCTGGAAATCTAACCCAAGATCATCCAGCACACACCCAGTCACTCTATCGACTGAGTAGTACTGGCTCTGATGAAATTAGGAGCAGATTTTCATTAACGCTTCTTAGGATCTTGCATCTTATTCTTATGTTCATCTCCATAGAGAAGAAGACGATGGTGTTTATTCAGCTACAGTGTTCTGGAGTGAAATCGCAGGTTTTCGCATTGATTTCTGGGGCCAAGGGAATAAAATGGAGGAGATTCCATATGGAGTAGGTCGTGCCTACTATAAACAGGAAATTGACACCACAGGGTAAGCAAAACTATGGCAGTGCTTTTATTTACAAGATTATCCACAGAAGGTTTTGTGTATTTGAGAGCCTAATTTTTTAATGTAATTACATTTGAAAGGATTAATTATTGTATCACAGCATTATTGAAACATGCAAAAATTTATCTGGGTAAAAATTTCTTTATGTAATCCCTGTGCACCCAAAAATATTTGCAGGAAGTTTTGGAATGTGTCCATGGCTGTGGCTGGGCATTTCTTGTGTGATGTTTTCTACAGCAGCCATGATGTTCGGCTACCATTTTTTGTATCCTGCTAATTAGGAATATCATTGACAAACTTGTTAAATGTTCTAGGCAGGCCCATAGCCAGACCATGAACATAGTGGGTGCATCCAGATTTGTAGTGGTTGCAATGCACCCCCTTGCACCTGCCTGGCTATGGGTCTGGTTCTAGGACACCAAACTTATTAATTTCAGTGCAGCTACCACAGTTATCTTGTACCCTTCAATATTAAATAAGTGTACATATATTTACATTTTTACATGCCTAAAATCTGTGCTGTGAGCCAACTCCATGGAGCTGAGTAATTTTTGAGAAGCAAGTACTTAGCTACTTATGTAAGTCCCTACCTGTTCTGGAACCTAAATTCTAACCACCAAGGTCACAGGTTTTTCCGTTGGTATTTATCATAGCCCATATGAATTCATTACAGACTGTTCCAACCAGTTCTTTAACTCTTTAAATCAGAGAGGCTGTTACATGTACAACCTGCTTTAACATTCAGAAACTCCACATTTCTCTAACATGTTGTAGTCATGGTTTGAAAATTATTCTCAGAATATACAGCAGTTACTTCCCAGAACAGCATCAAATTGTTGATCTTTCTAGTGGAGATGCATTGCATTTTCTTTGCAGAAGTAATTGTATTGTAAGTATACCTTGTATAAACTTATGGCTTTAAAGCATTAAGCTCAATTTTAGTATTCAACTATGATCTGTGACAGGTTTTCTGGTTTTCACAAGAGGTCATTTATTATTATTATTATTATTATTATTATTATTATTATTATTATTATTATTATTATTAAATTCATTCTCACCTTTTGGTTACTAGGTGGTGGTCTTCAGGTAAGTATACCCCAGCACTTAAGAATGATATATGCAGTGTTCATTAGTGTGATATTATTATTAATAGTAGTAGTGGTGGTGGTGGTGGTGGTAGTAGTAGTGGTAGTGGTAGTAGTAGTAGTAGTAGTGTTCACCTTTATACACAATATTTACATTTATATACCTGAAACAAAACATGTTTCTAGGTTATACAGTGTTGCAACTATTCTACAGGTAAAATTTAAAGCAAATGTAATGTTACTTTGCATGGTGTGTTGTTGTTGTTGTTGTCATCGTCATCATCATTGTTGTTGCTGCTGCAACTATTACTAATAGTACTATGTACTTAGTACTGAGTACCAAGCAACACAGTCAGCACTGTAAAGAGTAAATATTGATACATGGGGTCAGGTACATGAAATCACTGAATTTGAAACAGTTAACATGTCAATAACAAAGGATATCTTGTGGCCTCATTCAGAGGACTTTGATGTCAATCCATGGATGAGTACAGATTTTTTTGCTCACAGAATGAAATTTTCACTTGGTCAGAGACAGAAAATGTGGCAATGTGAAGCATACACCCCCCACCCCACCCCCCACCCCCACCATGTTAAAGAGTCCATATTAAGCTGTAGGTCGCTTCTGCTGACCATCATATTTATTATTACATCATGAGTGGGGTGTCAGAACCTGTCCTGTGCATGTCCACAACTCTGCAGTGGATTCTCCAACTTGGCTTATAAAGAAACCAAAGAAGGAAATCCTGTTCATTTTAAGGATAATAGTATTAGAGCCTTCCTACTCTCTGCTTCTTGTTGAATTCCCTTCTTCTGCTTGCAAGCCCTATCAGCCATCACAACATGCTTATCACTAGTGAAGGTCTGACATGTTTATCACTACCTGCATTCCTGTGAAGAGAATGGTTAAGACATCTGTAACGGAACATAGGAAGAGAGGCTGAAGAATGTAGCATAAGAGGTGAAGAGAGATACAATGGTGTCAGATGTATGTTATTTATTTCTGTGGACTCAGTGTATGTACACAGAGAACCGAGGGGTCGAAAAGACCATTAATGGTAACACTCGAACCCAGCCAGCCATGAGTTGATAAATTGGTAAGCAAGTCAGGGGGAAAAAGTGAACAAAAATGTCTCTTAGTAACATAGTTAGGATTTTTGGCCCCCAGATCAAGTGATCACAATGGCCACCCCTAACACAAACGATTAACTTTTAAAAAAACACAATTATTTATAGAATTTCCTTATATTTGGCTCAGTAACATATGTTGAGCACATAAAATCATTTTTTTTTATTTAAGAAATAGCACCAATTCTGGACAAATTACTGGAATACAAGAGAAAATGGATACAACATGTAAATAGAATGCCTTGTAGTAGATTACACAGGGTAAAGAAAAACTAATCCCCAACTGGCAGAAGAAATTATGCCAGAACTTTGAAGAGACTACTGGATACGTGAGACCGGACGGGGCCAACAAGTGGCCCAACTCCATGACAGATATATGAAGATGATGATGATCATGATGATCATCATAATCTTTATTTACGATATTAATTTCCCCACCCATTTTTCTGCCCCTTTGACCCTGCTGCCCAGAGTGGTCATATCACTCACCCCTCCTTTTCTACCTCCCTGTCTCTTTATGTGTCTATTTCCACACATTTCAAGTCCTGTGACTGATACTCACATCATCTTTTGGTAGGTGGGCAATGCTGGAACTTGAGACATGTGACAAATACCCAGACTGGGTGCAAGCATATTCTGCTGGACTGTTGGAAGGTAGTCTTACATGGCAGCTCATCTACTGGCACTGGCAGAACACTGTGCAAGATGTGTGTGAAGACCAGATGCAGTTTTGCAGTTATGTGCGCAGCTTTATTAAAATTAACTCTCAAAATATCAAACTCTTAGCAGAGAAGAGTGGGGACAGCGATCCGTTCTGGCACCAGGTATTGTATAGGGAAGTGCAGTTCTTGTTAACTGTGTCTCAGAGTTCTAAACATTTCTTGTCCTGTGGAATCCCATTAATTAGTATAAAAAAATATTTAGTACAGTTGATATGTGAACATAATATAGGTCCTACATGAGTGGCAAATTCTGATCCAGAGGTGGGTGTTACAGAATGGTACGACGTCACGTTGTGTACCCTTCTGCTAGATTTGAACTCTGGATCTGCCACTGTCCTACATATACTTAGTATCACTTCCAGTTCACAACCATTTTGGCAGATATGTGATATACTTTTGACAGAGAAGGAAAATAATTGGCTGCAAGGTGGAAGTTATTTGGATTAAAAATCTTTTCCCTCACCATGAATCAAACTCTAATTCTGGTCACTCAGCCCATAGCCTGATCACTATACTGGCAGAGCTACTCTGGTGCTCTTTGCTAGAAAGGTTCTAGTCTAAAATGCATATTTGCACTGTGACAGCCTAATTTCTTGTTTGCATCAGGTTCAGCTCTTCTATGTTCAGTTGGATGGTCTAGAAACTGGCTGGAGACATGGAGTTAAGAGGAGCAGACTGGAAATTGACATTCCACACCATGACTTCCTGTAAGTAAGCTTGTGTATTAGGTACATAGAAGTACTGAGGTAGTGGTATTGCTAGGTTTGTTTGGTGTCGGAGGTGAGTAATCACAATGGTCGCTCCTAACAGAAGATATGAACCTAAAAACATCACAATTATTCATTGAATTTGTTTATATCCAGCCCAGTAATTTAGAATTTCTTGGGTGCAGAAAATCATTTTATTCTTCAAATATTTGTTTTTCTCCCCTTCAACTCCACTGCCAGGGGGCAGCCACACCACTCACTTTCTCCACCGGCTATGCTCCTGTTCTGATGGTTAACACAAGGCGAAATTCCATTCCATGCAACAAAAAATCTGCTTTTTCCCAGTCAAAAACAGATCTATTTCTCAAAGCTTCATTTTGAATAATCACATGATATTTCCAGACAATGTGCTACAAAAACATCCTTTACATCAAAATTCTTAAAGATTTTTGTTTACAGTGTTAATCATTGTCAGTTTTCACAATGTATACTAAGCAGCAACAAACACTTTCAACAAAAGTTAAGCAAAATAATTATAAAACGCGTCACTGCAGGTGTCAGTGTTGCCATGACAGCCCTGTCTGTCCAGTTGTGGCCACTTCACTCCATTTCACTTCACTTTCTGTGTGACCATACAGCAGAGTTAATGCAAGCAGAAACTCATATCACATGCCTAACCCTTTAATTGTGAATTGGAGGCCAGATCTGCCGAATGTCTGATAAAATATAACAACTGCAAAAACCCCAAAGAATGAGTACAAACACATCCGTTTATTGTACTAATGTACAAATTGTCTTTCTGTTAAGAAGAATTTCTTATAAAGTCTTAACAGGTTCACAGACTCGGTCTGCATATGCATCGTGTTAGATTTACCAATGGGCAACCTTACTACACCTACCAAGGAACAACATTTATGTCCATTTTTCCCTTCATGAAATAGAATTTGAAAGGGTGTATTCACTGTGCAGTAAATAAAATTCCCAACAGCAGTCTCTGCTTTTTATTGAGCTTATTATTGTTTTGTTATAAACAGCATCTCTGCAATACACTGACATATGAGATACAAAGAGGAAAATTCATTCTTTGATTGCATAATATTAAATGTCTATTATGGCTTTGCCCTGATCTTTTAATCAGTCAATGTAACATCAAAATAGCTGGTTAAAATCACGCGAAGGTCTCCCATACTCATTTTCACCAACATCTGATTAATGGTTTAACATTGTATGGCACATATTACATTATGACATTCTTTTTGGCTTTGTAATCAGTCATTGTGTCTAAGCAATAAATAGCTTCTCAAAATCATACAAAGTTTTCCCAAACTGAATTTCACCAACAAATGATCAATGATTTATGATAAATTTGAAAAGGTCCATTTACAGCCTGTATTAAATATGGCTGTATTGTGGTGGAATATGGCACAATTGAGAAACGCCCAACAAATTTTAGTAAAGTCTTCCATATCATGTTAAAAAATACCTTCAGTGGTTTAGGCACTGTTACTAGGTCACAGACAGACACACAGATGGGTGAATTGACATGACCTCCATGGATGGAATCTTTTTTATGTAAGTTTTAATGTGTTCTTGGTGTATGTTAACTCAGACGAAGAGTAGGATGATACACTTGTTCCTTCAGAACATTAGAAAATGTGTGTCATCCTACACAGTGCAACAACCCAGAATATTAGATGCTGAGTGCTTCTTTTTTTACTTTATAAGAATCATAAAATGTAGGTTTATGAGATGAACATGCTGTGTGCCTCAGTGCACATTACCGTATTTGAATCATATGACTGGTGTCACATACAGAAGACTGCCATATGGATCTTCACTGCACTGAAAACAATAACTAAATGTAGAGATAGCTACAAGAATAGCCAAGCAACACTAGTATTACAAGGTGTAGGAACCTTCGCTAATCATATGTGTGTCCATGACGCTGTATGTGGTGGGTGTGTGTGTGTGTGTGTGTGTGTGTGTGTGTGTGCGCGCGCGCGCGCGCGCGCACGCGCACACATACGTGTGAACACTACTTTTGTAAGAGTGCCACTGCTATTTCCATGCTCTCTCTACAGCACTTATATTATTCATGCCATGCGATAAAGCATTGAATATCTGCATATACTTTCTCTATGTTTCCTATATCTGAGTCAGTGTTAAATAGGTACATTATGCAACATTTTTATAGTGTTCGTTGCACCTAATTTATAGAAATTCATTCCTCTTGCATTATGAAACTGCGATCTTGAACACACAGAAGTTCTTCACAAAGTTGCAGCTCATTAGTGCAAAATGTGAATGTGGTATTAATAAATCAGTATTAAAGTAAAGTTAGAGTAAGTTGCCTTATTAATAAGTATGGCAGGTCAGACATTGAACTTGATTGCACACTACAGTACCGAATTATGTCATATATAGTTCATAATATAGGGTGTTAATTTCTGAAGAAATGTATAAATAACCCTACTAAAGAATACAATAATGACATGCATTAACACTTTGCCGTCGGGTGGGTCATTTAATTAAATACCCCCTGGTGCCCGGACGTTTTAAATGTTTTGAATGTTCAACGCAATAATGTACTGTTA
>JGI20166J26741_11791363_pt1 | contig 10231 bp, 7 predicted proteins | sample TergutCu122P5_FD_26741 | JGI IMG/M metagenome (IMG submission 26741) | reverse complement strand
TGTGTTGTTTAATGGCAGTATCAGATGCATTTGTACTTAATTAATTTCAGTTTCTTTAGTAGATGCCTGTGTGCATGCAACTCTGTGGTCATGTTCTGTTTGTGCCTGTACCTAATATATTCACATTTTGTTTGTTTTTTTGTGCATCCTGTTATTTATTCATATTTTAGCACAAGCGTATATGACACCATGTTTTGCTTGTGTATAATTTAACCTGTCTCATATGAAATATCTGTGATTTCGTTTTTGTATACAGTACAGAGTTAAATGTTTTAACCCTCTTCCAAGCCCAGAGCCACAGGGTATGGAAGAACTGTCATGTTGTTTTGTAGAAATTGAGTAACTCAGAAGAGACTTCTGTGTCTAAGTAAGAAAAATGTGTTGAAAATTATGTAATTTTTTCATCCCACATGTATAGGGAAGGACTCTTGCATTATTGAGTATTTTAGATTTTGTTGGCCATGCAGAACTCGTGGACCCAGATTCACTGACAGGGAAACGGTTCAACATTAAAGGTGGGAAAAATTTTAGAAAAATGACAACATTGACCACATTTGTGTCATGTCCGAATTTTTAATCTTACCTGGTGTTTATTCTAAACAAGTAATATTCTTATATGACATAAGAAATGAGAATAGAACTCTAGAGTACAGTGTTTTTTTTTTAGCTGCGTGAATTGATTGTCTAGGTGAAAACAGTTTCTTTAGTTGAACCCAAGTTGCGAGTTTGTTAGGTTCCATTACTGTAACATCTCACTGTGGAAGGCAGTTAACAGTTTAGTGCCACTGTTATGCTAGTGTCACCATCATTACAACTGATGCCATCTAATGTGATGTGTTTCTGCTGTGCATGCGGCTCACCTGGGCCCCGCCAGCCAAACTGCATTCCCCCTGAGGTATGATAACGGTATAGTATTGAGAGGTTTTGGTGGTTTCACTGTCATCTGTCAAAATTATAAGTAAAATATTAATACATAGTTTTTAAATATTCTATTAAATATATGTACCAAGCAGAACAACTGTTGCAATCTCTCCTACAAACTCTGTTCCTTTCTATCATACGTATACTTCAAAATTTAAAAGGTTGTGTATGTAATTTAAATGTGGAAGATTGTGTACTCTAAATTCTCCATCTAATTACCCCATGCTTTTTATTCTGTTTCATTCTGTTACATATAGCATTGTTCCCTAATCTCCTGGTCTTTAGATTTCTACAGGTATATAAAAAATGTCTCGGTTTTATTCAGTTGTGAGTTCCTGCAAATGTTTCAATTATTTCATTATCACTGATAATTCCATTGCCATGAAAATATTTAATAAATGCATACATTCAGTTAATTCAATTAGAATGTTTTGAATAATGTGAGATTTGAGGTTCACATAGCCATGCTGATGAATATTCAAGTCTTCTGGCATATGGCACCACCATATATGTTGGTAGGTACCAATATACCAAGTGTATGGCATCATATTCTAGAAGACCAATATCTGCCATGTATAATTTTAATAATGATATTAAAAATGTCATTGACCATCCTCAGAGTCATCAGTGCCATTTTCACTTAATTTAACAATAAGGAGTGGAATGACTGTAGTGCTTTTTTTTGGTGTCTGTCTGGGTTTATCTTTGACGTACGCTTCATGTGACTGACTTAACCAGCTTTCATGTGCCATTCTCTTTGATTGGGAAGTTCTTGCAGATCTTATTGTTCTTGACATTTATTTACCAGTTTTGAACTTTTGTAGGTAATTTAGTGTCAATTCAGACCATAATAAGTATGAGAATGCATGAGTTAATGAGTGACTAATTAATTTAGTATTTCTTTTATTTTGATTTTGAAATTTCGAGTACAAGCTGTATTAGTTGTAAGCAGGTCATAAACTAAGTTAATGGTTGCTTTAGTTTTTCTTGCCCAGATTTTACATTTTAATGCAGTACATTTGCATTTCAATGCTGAACTTGAGTCAGATAAATTTGCCATGCAGTTGCCTTGAAAACATAGTTGGGTTGGGTTTGAAATGTTGGCATAGCATAATACTTCAGCCCTGCTGTTACTGTCATGTTTGCAGTCATAGGTTGCCGTTATTTTAGATAATTTATCTTTAAATTCTGTATTCTCCATTTTATGTTGTTGTCATACACTAGGAATTCAATGTTGATAAAAAGGAAATTTTGAAGCAGTTAATATTTCCAGCCTGCTATTGTTTTTTTAGCCTCATTTGTGTCCCTACAGATTTTCACAGCATGTGATAACTGATGAATTTTATATGAAAAATTGTTGAGATGCTTTAAATTTTATTTAGATAGCTTTAATTACCACTTTACATCAAGACCAACATGTGTTTCTGCGTGCACCTCAAACATAACGCAGTAATTATTTGTTGTAGTCAAAAATGGTGGACAGAAATGGTAATGCCCAATACATATTTTCTGTAAGTGGTGTGACTTTCAAAATAATGAATTGGAACTTGCTGTGTATACATTTCTGAACGTGTGTGTATTGAACAGCAGCAGTAAACGTCCAGACATGCCCATTGTACCATGTGAAAAAGAAAATCCGATTGCATTCAGACTTTGCTGGAATCAGATTTGTTCTGTTGTTCTGTTAGTGTAGGGCTCTGTTACAGCACGACTTTGACATATATACTAAACTAGTTGCAGGACTTTTTGGTGTTCTTGTAATGTCTGTAATAGCAGCAAGCACTGAATCTTTAATACTGTTTTTTTAAATCCATTCTCTGTATACCTCGTGACTTCTGGCCAGTTTGAATGGGTATCCACGGTCAATGAAGAGGTGTGTGTGTGTGTGTGTGTGTGTGTGTGTGTGTGTGTGTTTGAATGGAATGTTTCTTTTTTCATATACGGAAACAGTTAATTGTACTGTTAATTATTCAGTTTATTGGATAGCTTTACTTTCACATATATTACTAAATGTTAACAATTTTATGTTAGTTACAGATTATAATTTCTGTTTCTTACATTAAATATTCCTGTTGTTATAAATAATTGGAAGAGCGTGGATGTAACCATGCCATTCATAATGTTGTTTTCTGAACGTTAAGAGTGTGCTGTGTACATTCACAGTATTTTTGAACACATATATAGTGCAGGAAATGAACATTTTGAAAGAATGGCCTCTTATAGAATTCTTGTGAAAAGGACAAAATTTTAACCTGTGGGTAATAGGAGGTATAGGAAGACATCAAAACAGGTGGAAGATTGTGTGTTGCGTACCTACAATACATAACATAATCCTAATTTTGGAAGTTTTCTGCCGCCCGCTATGTCTTGAATATTTCGACATTTATTTATTTCAGTTCGTGTAGGAGGGTATAGATTAAAATGTACAGAATGTGTAAGGAGAAAATTGCATAGATTTTCTGAAATAAACTTGTGATGAAACCACATTCTGTTTGTGTGTGAGAGTTCCTAGCATACTAATGTGAGGTGCAAAATTGCTGCAGAAGAAAGATATTTTGAGTAAGTTGTAATTGGCCAAGACTGTGAAGATGCACTTGAAGTTTCATGAATGGTGGTTGTGTAAGTGAAATTAGTGTAGAATTGCGCCATGTCCTGCTTTTAGCACAAAGGATTAGAGTCTCTATTCTATGAGCAGTGAGTATGAAGTTTTTTTTAAATTTAAAGTTTCTAGTTGGGGGCATTATTATTATTATTATTATTATTATTATTATTATTATTATTATTATTATTATTTTCCTTGGTTGAAGTATTGGAGTAGACATTGGCATATCATGATCCTGAAACTCCATCCTGACTGCTGCTAAAAAGCATAGCCCAAATGTTCCATAATAAACGTAATTGACGTGGTTGTTCACATGAAAACAACAAAACTGTTCTGGTGAGAACTGAGGTTCTCACAGCAGTGAACATTAAGATTGCTGTCTTCAGGGATATGATACTGTGTAGTCTGGTAGAATTGTAATGACATATCAGAGGTTCCTGCTGCCTGCATTATTATGGTGGATGAGTTATGGACACAGCAGGGTTCTTTGAATTTTCAGTGCACTCCTGGACAACATGGCATTATATTACACATGGCAGCCATTTTAAAAACTGCTTTGAGCTTGACATTTGGGAGGAGTAAAACAATGCCAAGTGTTACTAATTTTACTGTAAAATAATCCACAATAATGAACCAACAAAATCACACAAATGCACATTAATAAAATGTATGATAAAAACATATTTTATATATGTGCATTTGTTGGTTTGTTACATCTTTAATACACAGATATGGAACATATAAAATGCACCCAGATTGGAATGCAGAACCTTCAGGAATGTGAAACAGGAGTGTAGCCACAGAATTCAGTGTGTGGTGTGGCTTGGTTTGTAAATGAGTGCATGGGAAATGCACTGTAGCTACAGAAAAGAAAAAAAAAATACCAGCAGGAGATAGAAGTCCAAAATACGAGTATAAGAGATGTTCAGCCCCCCCCCCGGGTTTCCATTAATGTAGGGACTGCTGCATTGGACTTTCCAGGTGGCATGTTATAATGATATTCTGGATGCCGTGATATATACATATATATATATATATATATTTATATTTATATTTATTTTTTTTTACATTTGTAGCTTTTGCAATTGAATTGAGCAAATGATACAGTCCTCTCTGTCTGTGTGCGTGCGTGCGTGTCATACTGAAATGAAAGGATTCTTAAAAAGTTTCTGTCCATTAATGGGCGTTCTAATCAAAGGCCAGGGAATTTAAACATGGGGTACTGTTTTATGTTACAGTTGTTTTGTTATGTAAACATTACCTTATAGTTAACAGTTTGCCTGTTTTAAAATTTGTGAATATACAGTAAATCCTCCATGTTACAAGATTTGACAGGCATTGATTTTTAAAGTTTTTTACATGTAGGTTGATTTTGGTATGGCCACCAGCGATTTTTATTAATACACAAAAATAAAAAGATATTAGGAGTCAAGATTCACTTCATTCTTCAGATTTGTTATTATTGTTGCATGTACTCTAGCTTTTTAAATATTAATTGATTGAATATCTGCATTTTTGGAACATGTGTCTAATAAATAATTGTTGTGATAGGTTGTATGGGAAGGATAATATTAAAAGTACTTAGCTCAGGCCAGCCTTTTGGGGGGGGGGCTAATGTGCTCTTAACCTCTTGTTATCATGGTGGTGGCATCTTTTCCTTTAAATACATTTCAGTTGACTTATATACAGACTGATGCTTAGTTGTTGTAAGCACTGTAACAAAACTTTTGAGTTCCAGAAATGGTGGAAAATTTTTGTCCAGCTGAAGGAGGACTTGGCATCATGAAGTTAATTAAATGCAGTTATGGCAACATTTTGACTATTCCTAGTCAGCATCAGTGTGCAGTATAAATACACATACATTATGCATGCACGCACACGCGCGCGCGCGCTCACATACACACACACACACAGAGTTCACAAGATTTCCTCTTGGAATATCGAGGGCTTCACAGCGGAGAGTATCTTTATGTGGACTTTTTACTGTATCTTATATTTCTAAGCTTGACTCTTTCCCTCTTTTTTTCTTCCTGTTGTGATTGCTTGTCTGGTGTATGAAAAGTGGGTCATGCTTTGATGGCTACTATGTTCCAGAAAATTTGATTTGTTGTTGTTTGCATGGTTTTTTGTTCTTAACTTTTACTAATCATAAAAGTTAATGCGGCTGTGATTTGTGAATTTGATACGATTGATCTGAAGTTCATTATGTTTCTGTTTTATGAAACTGCTTCTTTTGCAGAGTGGAATACCTAAATAAACAAAACATAAACATTTTAAAGGTTATGGAATTGTTTGTTGGCCCTGATGGGTCTGAATTATTGATGCATTCTATTTGAAGTACATGCTGTTGCCGAAACAGTAGCTGAGTATTTTATTTGGTTACCATGGTATGTTCACTGTGAGGTATATGCCAAAGGCTGCAGAAACATGAGAGTCAAAGATGTAGTACGATGTAGCAGAGTCACATGGGTATTAACACTTGGCTTGCCCTGCAAATTAAGAAATGGCTGATGAAAGTGCCTGTGAAGTGGTAGTGATGCAAAATGTGACGCTGTATGTAAGTTCCATACCATAAGAGGTATCAGAAGGATTGACGTAAAGTTGCCATTAGAAAAATATTTTGAATTCTGGTAAGCTGCATGTTCAGAGAAATTTTTGCCTTCCTGCTTTAACTTCATTATTAGTTACTGTGGAGTTTTTCAGATTATAATCAGGCCACATAAAGTCATATGTACAAAGAACTGGATGTGAAGGATTAATGAGTGCTGAAACATCTATTACACCTCATTTTTAATCAGACTCTTCCCTTGAATACTGTAGATTATGTTGCATTTGGTATATCCATGTCTCAAATTACAGAATATTTCTGCCAGTAGTGTTTTAATGGTTTGGCTTGATTAAATTTTTCTTTACTTTTTACAACAGTTAGTGATTTTTTTTTTGTAATATGAAAGTGCTGTTATTAACTCAGTTACTGTTCTGTTGAATGGTAGTATAATTGATGAATAGTGAATTGGAATGGATATGGTAGGAATCTGCCATGGCCAGATTGAAGCATTTGCTTGGACAGACAAGAGGCACACTGTAAAATACCTCTTGGTAGGAAAGCTGGTCTTTGGGTGTGAACCCCATATCTTCCTAGTAAACAGCAGTTATCATGTTGAGTGGCAGTTATCACTGTGTTCAGTACTGCTCGGAATGTTGCAAGATGTTTAACTGTCATGGTGGTGTTGATTAAGATTCTTCTTATCTGCAATATGAAGTCTTACTAGTTGGCAGATAGACAGATCACAACTGCTTATCAGTCAGTATGACGTAATACCCCAGAAGTTTTTAATTTTTCTCTGAGTATCATTGATGGACGAAATTAACCTGTATTCACATTTTGAATCCTCACATCCATGTTACCCACCTTTCTGGTACAACAGACCCTGTACAGAATTTTACTGTTTCTGTGAATTCCTTTCCCAAAATTATCTTCGCTCATGGACCTGAAGAAATGTTCTGAAACTGAAGTACCCGTCCTTATTAAGTCAGTTTCCAAATTTATTACAAAAACAGTAATGTCTTGTAGTAATGACAGTACAACTACATTATGAAAAACCTCTTGGTTCTTATGGGCTGAGTCTTCTTGACTTTTGGACCTTTAGTTAACAAGTGTTGTGTACACAGTTCCTTATGGACAACCACTCTTAGAGATTTAGAAACACGAAAAATGTTCACATACAGTGCAGTTTTCATGCACATGTTCTGTTTTTGTGTATGGTGAAGAGTATTTATTAGTTTAACACTTCAAATAGTGTTCAGTTTGAGTGGTTGAATTACTGAACTATTGAATAATACCAGTGAAGTGTTTAATTCCTTTGTAAACATTTCTGTGTTAGGTTCTGTCATTGCTTATTATATGTGCTTCCCATATACACAGCTTTTTAGAAGGAATCAGATGCCTGTATTTTGCAGAACTACTCTTTGAACCCCACTGCTCTTCTGTGTCTGCTTTGTTATACATCTTCCCTTTCAGTCAGGAGTACTTTGTCATGATATTGGCCAGTAATGTTAAAATTTTTTTGTCAGATCTTAGTAGCAATAAATGAAATTGACTAATACTGCCTGCAAGTTTCAACTTTGAATCACTGTATTTGGTTGAAAGACTACCTTCCATTTTAAATAGTCATCTGTCTCTGAAGGCCTAACACCAGTTACATTGGCATTACCCTCATTATCCCACCTTCTGGGTCATTGTATGCTCTGGTGGAGCCGGCATTGCATAGTCGTTATAGTGACTGGGCTATGGGATGGATGATGTGAGGTTTGAATCCTGGCAGGGGGAAGAGATTTTTCTCTTCTCCAAGCATATAAACCGACTCTGGGGCCCAGCTTCCTTGTGAGTGTGTACTGGAATTTTTTCCTGGTGATAAATCAGCCAGGGCGTGATGTTGACCATTCACGTCCAGTGTAGTGCCAAGGTAAGAAAGAGTAGAGCTTGTCTCTACTCCCTGTGTGTGCCTTCATGGCATTGACAGGTACAGCTTGACCTTTTTTGTACTTTTGTATGCTGTGGTGATAGAGGCAGAAGAACTGTACCAGCAGTGGCATGAAGTACCCAAACATCGGTACACCAATTGTGATGATGTACTAAATGAAAGAAACATGGTGTATCGCAGTCTTAGAAGTTGATAAGTAACTGCTGATGTGTGATTCTTTGATGAGCATTATTTTACAGTTCAGCTCCATATTATCCCAGTCATTGTAACATTGTAAGTTGACGTTGAATGTTTCAGGAGCACCGCACGTCCCAGCTTCGCTTGGACCTGGACACTGGCGAAGATGACTCAGCCTCCCTCAAGAGTTACACTGATATGAAAAGTAAGCATTATTTTGAAGAGTGTTGAACATCATATGAAGTAATTTCTGTGTATGGTGAGGGTGTGTTTCGTACATCCATGATGTGTGTGGGCAGATTGTGTGCTTGGAGAGATATGTCATGTCAGTATCCTTAGTTTAAAATGTACTTATGAAATTAAACAGTTTTCATTTATTTTTCTCAGAAGAATATGACAAGTTTTCAGTGTTGACATCACTCCGTTAGCTTATGTACCATATTACTTTGAATTTAAGACACACACTAATTTAAGAGGCACCACACTTTTAAAATAGCATTTTCAGGGAAAAAAATTTTTGCCAGCGGGTACATTTCTCTGTCCATAAAATTTACTACTATTTTGGTGATGTCACATGGTCTTTGAGAAAAATTATGTTTCTGAGAGTTTTGAAGAGTGAAAAATAATACCTTGAATTTAAGATGCACTTTTTTCCCTCAGTTCAGAAAATGTGGAAAAAGTGTCTTAAATTCAAAGTGGTATGGTATAAATGATGATTTGGTAGGACATATGCTGTCAGACAGTCAGTGTTTACTAGACAAAGCACTGTGGACAGTGGAGCAGTAGTAGCCTATTGCTCACAAGAGTTGGATAATATAGCTAAATTGTAGATGTGATTATAAACATATTACTTGGTAAGTGTCTTTATGTCAGTATCAAAGTACATCTCGATTAGGCCACTGATTTCCAGCCTTTTCACTACCACTGACCGCCCATCTAACTTTGCTTTGTATGCTTGAGTGCGCGCATGTGTGTGTGTGCACGCATGTTTTTGTGTGGGTGCGTGTGTCCAGGCTTGCGTGCGTGCCTGTGTAACAACCTGGGAATTACTGACTGGTCGTTCATGAAGTCTGATATTGCTGAAATTTTCAAAAAAGTTCAAAATTGTTTTTAAATCATGAATGACTCCTGTATTGAACAGTAGAATGCTCTCTTTAACACATATTCTTTTGCTGATTTTTTTTTTTGGGGGGGGGGGTTGTTAAATTTACATATATCTAAGAGGGATTATAAATTATACAGTTACTTAGTGCGTCATTGTTGCCTTTAGTTAGTCTCTTTGAATTAGGGTGATTCAGGGGTTGGTGCCTCCCAAACTGGCTTCTGATTTGCTGTTTCTTGAAAAATGTGACAAAGAATTGGATGGTAAGTTCAAAGAACTTAGTGTCTCAACATCTCGTTAAGTTAATATGTAATTCTTTTTCATTTACAGTGCCTGAGGTGGGGGCTTCGTCTGAGTTGAAGGATGACGCCGAGGGACTGAAGAGGGAAGCTGAAAAAGAGACTGATATGAATGAGAGGAAGAAAAGGAAGTGGGAAGAGGAAAATGATACCAGTGCTAGTGATAACAACAAAATTGCTGTAATTATAATGTGTCTATATTGTTGGGAATGTGTGATTGGTTAAGGGGGGACTGTGGTAATATAGTTACATTATTGGGGAACATGTTAGCTAACTAACACTGTGGTTATATATTAATTACCAACTTGATGCACTGATTATTATTTATTCATAGAATATTATTCTCCTCTACGTGTTTCGAGCCTCAAGTGCTCATCTTCAGGAGGATACAGTTCTGTATATGCAGCCTACGGTACTGTCACTCTGTGAGAGTTCCTGGTGGCCTGTCGGTACACAGCTTGAGTGAGAACTCACTAAAACTGTGTACCGACAGGCCACCAGGAACTCTCACAAAGAGTGACAGTACCGTAGGCTGCATATACAGAACTGTATCCTCCTGAAGATGAGCACTTGAGGCTCGAAACATGTAGAGGAGAATAATATTTTATGAACAAATAATAATCAGTGCATCAAGTTGGTAATTAAT
>JGI20166J26741_11791252_pt1 | contig 10231 bp, 7 predicted proteins | sample TergutCu122P5_FD_26741 | JGI IMG/M metagenome (IMG submission 26741) | reverse complement strand
GACTGGGTTGTTTACGTTCGAGACAGCGAGAAGTTTCGGCTAACGAAGATTTCGGCTAACGAATGTGATTCCGGAACGAATTATCTTCGTTAGCCGAGGTGTCACTGTACGTCACTCACGTTCAAATATGTTAGATGTTTTCCAGGATGTTTAGTAAAAAGTGTGGACGTAAATAAAGAGGAAAGGAAAATGAGTGGAAGAATATTATATTGAAAGAAACGAAGAGTGGGAGAAATGATTAATCAATACGATATAAAACTTTTTTACCATGGCGCAACAGCCTCTAGTGGGCCAAATTCTCCTCATTTTCGAGGATTCATTATCATACTCAGACACACCACAGTCGGTAGGACTCCACTGGACGAGTGATCAGCCCGACAGAGAGACCTCTACCTGACAAAACACAACACTCACAGGAGACAGACAACCATGCCTCCGGCGGGATACCAACCCACAATCCCAGCAGGCGAGCGGCCGCAGACCCATGCCTTATATTGTGCGGTCACTGGGATCGGCAGGACATGAAATTTAAGGGAAGGATATTATAATGAAAGAAAGGAAATGTAGATGAAATATTGGTGAATGTACTGTCTGTGAATCTTGATATATGATAACGACCATTTGCACATCTGCTTGTCGAGGTGTACTTAGTGCTTAGCGCGAACCACTGTTTCTGTGTGAGAGAGTACCGAATTTCTCGTTCTTTATGTGTACGCTGTAAGTGTATTGTTGCATAACGACTTGCCTACGTAGACGCAGCAGCGTTTGAAATACCACCAACCAGACAGCAGGTCACACATTTATGGACAGATATAGAGCGTGAGGGGGTATCGGGGGAAAAAAACCCTCATGTTCTCCTACATGGACACGGCAGTTCTCTGAAGTCCACACAATCGCTTTCGCATGTTGCTGGAGGGGGTTCCTATCGACAGGCTTTTATGTTGTGAATGGACAGCGGCTTGTTTCTGCTCGTACGCAAGGAAAACCATTCGTTGGGATATACGTTCCTAACCGACCATGCAAAGAAATGTAGCATACTAACGCCAATGTAATTAATTCATAATATTTGTCCCCATGTGACCCCAAAAGGGCATGTTTAAGAGAAACTGTATGCTGGCGTGGACATTCTCATAAAGAGGGCAGTCTTCGGTGTTTGTATTCCGGTTCTTAGGTCATAATTGGCTCCACTTCTAAGGCCACGCATTCCTTACATAATCACGTAGGGTCTGTATGCTGACATATGATAGAAGTAAATTTGTGCTTGTTACGTTTGGGGGGTTTCGAAGGGGGGTGAGCGACAGTACAGCTTGTTGACCTGAAGGGATTTTTTCACAATTTTTCTTTCTCTCCAGTACATATTTTTATTGTTGAGACCTCACTTGATTTTCATCGTAAATAACATAAAACAACGAAGGGAATCTTCACGGAAAAAATGAGGGACTGAAGACACATCTGTGGATATTTATCGGAAATGACGACACTCAGGAGGAAGCAGTGACACTTGTCCTGTAACTAGTGAAGATTTAAAGGTAGAGTCGTCGGGTTCCGTCAGAACTCATGACACAAAGACTGAAGAAGCTACCTGTAAATAGTCAGGAAATTTGTTTGTGAGTGCATATAATTATTACGTTACAGTTTATAGACTTCGTAGAAGTTGCAAATTTTTTTTTGTACACAGTGGCAAGCTCTTCATCCTTCCTGAACACACAGTTATGGGATACGTGGAAAGTGTCCATAAGGGGAAGGGAAATTAGGATTTCAATTTGAGTTTTGCTTACAACTGAATATGTGTGTGGAGAGGGATGGAGACAAAAAAAGAAAAGCGAAAACAAAAGGAATCAATACCTGCAGATACTGCGATGGAAATGGAAACAACTTTGTTTTCACCGCAGAGGAACTTTAACTGCCTCGTATTACGAATGTGCTTATGGAATGTGAATGTGAGAAACGTGGAGAATGACGAATGTTTTGCAGTTGAATTAGGAATATTTTCACGGAGAAGGGAAACTGTACTACTTAGAACAAGGAAATAAAAAATTGTTGTTTAGTGCTTCCTGAGAAGGCGAAATATTAAAATAGGTCGTCTACGTCTGCTAAGAAAACAAGAGTATTGATTTTTGTTTAGAATTCTTGGAAGTAGAACAGTTTTAAGTGGAAAAGCGGTGTATAAATTTAATGTACAGTGACCGAAAACAAATTTTAGTGTACAATGATTTATCAAATGTTTTATAATCAACTTATTCTGGGTATTATTTGAAATATACATTAAAATCAAGAAGGCGACAAAATAATGTCGAAGCTCACATTATAATTCACAATGGTGCTGAATTCATGGTGACGATGGGCACTGCATGTAAACGAAGGGGAAATTTTCGGGCGTGAACGTGTTTTGTTAAGTCACATTCAAGACCTTTCAGTGCATGCTGTTCAGAAGGGTCACTGCGTACACAGACAACTGAGTGAAGTACAGACGATATGCCTAAAATGCACATCGTTAAGCTCACAGAAACTCTTATTAACACTTCATTCATTATGGCGCAAAGAGCACAGTGTTTTTCAGTTACAAAGACTAATCGACTGTTGGCGCTCATAAAAATAACCTCTACTTGTTCCGATAATCAGTACAGCCATACTCACAATGGGAGCAACACACCGATATTTTGAATGCTAAGAAGGTGGTAATCTGCCTTTAGGGATTAAAGGTGAGACCTGTGTCTTCTAAAGGGAGCACAAAACCTTATAGTTCCTATTATTACGTTTTTTTTTATTTCTTGCTTTTAATTCCCCATAAATAAACTGCAAATAATACCAGGCGGGTCGAGAGTATGTGGATGATAAGAGAAAAAGAAATGCAAAGACAATATTATTCAGAACAAATTAATGAAGACAGTGCATAGAACATCTGTGTAGTGTTATAAGATAAGGGTAAGCAGGTCTCACACCATTGGCTAAGGTTAGCTTATTAATCCCTAACTTCAAAGATTTATATCCTGAAAGGTTGAGTTTGGAATACGTGAAAGTATTTTAGTTTTTGGTATGAAGGTACACAGCTTCTCCAGACGTGTTCTTTGCAATCTCACATCTGCTGCTGCAAAGAAATCGTGGCCAAATATTCGAGACACAAGCAAACAGCTGGTAAAGCTATTCAGAAACAACTATGTATATCAGAATCAAGTGACTGCAAGCAGGACGACTGTTTTCAGACTTAATAATAATAGTAATAATAATAATAATAATAATAAATTTATTTAAACTCATTACAATGTTTAAAAAGAACCAGATCAACATTTTGAGGAAAATAAGCAAAACAGAAGTAGGAAAAACCCGGCTTTTTATTCGTCAAAAATAAAAATATAATAATGTACACGATGGGAAAAATGATTTTTAAAGATGACAACTTGATAAGACTGTTTAACATTAGCTGCTTCAATTATGCCCTCTAACATTAATTAGTAAAGGTAAAATGATCAGTATTCCAGCCGACAGAATTAGCCGCAAGAACAATAGTTGTTAAATGGCTGATATTTACAGGATGCAATATATATATCTGTTGCGGAATAGTCTGTGATTAACCTGGGTGATATCAGTATAGAATATTTTCAAGGATCAACGAGTATTTGAGTTTGTTTCCGCAGACATTAACAAAAAACGCCTACCACTCTGCAGTCGCCTGAATGGAAGCTTTGACACATTAAAATCACACACACACACACACACACACACACACACACACACACATATATATACAGGGTGTTTCAAAAAGAGCTTTACAACTTTGAAACACCCTGTATATATAAATTCAATCCTTCAGGGATGTAATGATGTGAATTTGGGCGAATATGTCACGGAGGTTCGAAAATCTTAGTGCCTCCATGTTCAGAATAACGCTGTCTAACAAGCCTCTATTTTACCCTGAAGATGATGGTACTATATTCTGTTGATACTTTATGAGATACTTAATGACACAGCTTCAGATTATAGTTCTCTTGAATCTCAAATCTCACGTGGAATATAGTGCCTTTACATTTGCCGTCACATGCGCCAATCAAAGATCTGCTCTGGACAAGCAAGACGCCGCATTTTTATACATTTCTTTTTGAAGACGAATCCTCCCGTATTAAGTTCCAGGTAACAGATTACTGCACACTTTTACTCCACGAAATAAAACTATGATAATTAACAGAGAAACTTGACATAATGCGAGTGGTGGAACCAAACATTTTTAATTCTTATGAAAAAATGTGGGCCCTATGAAGTTCAGATTCTACGAATATTCTTCATTAATACATTGAGAAAGGACATTAAACTGATGCATAATCGTTTTATTTGAATTCACACTCTTAGCTTGACCAGGAATCGATAAACTCGTGCTTGTATCGAAATTGATTCTCTTCAGCTATTCAAGGCCCACTTCGGCACACAGTTCAAGACAGACTTCAAGACGTATAGCCTATAACATTCTTAAATATACGATTGATACAAGTCTTCAGCAAAGCAGAAGCAGTTGGCATTGTAACGAGACGCTAAAATTCCATTAAAAAATATTAAAATCAAGGTTCTATGTATAACTGTGGGGAGCACTAAACTTCACATTATACGAGAACAGAGAAATGACTAAATGGGCCAGAAACACGAATCCAAACATATCTGTTTTCACACATACACACCTACACACACACACACACACACACACACACACATATATGTATATATATATATATTCCATGATGAAAATAGTATATTATGTTCTCCATTTACCTTTGCTCTCATCTATATTCTCCTTCATTTCTGTGACATATAATTATCCTAAAAATGAGGAAATATCTAATTGTGTGTGAACAGTTTAAACCAAACGAAAAGGAAAACATAATTCCCTGAATATTTTTGATTTCAGAGATCTGCGCTCTTCTGCGGTATTATGTAGCGAGTAGTGGTAATTATTGGTAAGTAATTACCACTACTCGCTGCATAAAAACCCATAAGAACGCAGTTTTCAACCATTTCGCGGCGGAAGCCTGAAATCACTATATTTGTTTTGTAACGGTAATTATTTTTCACGCCTCCCATACGTTTGTGGAAGCGTGAAGCTGTCTGTACAAAAACTGACAGTAGTTGGACATAGTTTCTTCTGTACTGCAAGTAAGGTATGGCTGTTAGGAGCAATAATGAAACTAAAGCTTGTCACTTAGACGAATTTTACTCTATCAAGTTTCGTAGGAATCCAGTAGTAAGACATCATTCATTGCATCGGGCGGACTGACAACCTTGCTATTTGCCTTTGTTTTATAACTTTCTTCTAAATAATTAAAAAAAACTGAAAACCCAAACTCAAAGCTCAGAACTAAACGTATGCAATACTCAGCGACCAGCCAATCCTCTGATACATTAACTCCGAGGCCCGCGGCTCTGTTATGAATAAGGCCACTAAAGCACATGATACCCACCCAGTCTCAAACTTTTCATTCGGCTTGAATTAAGTTAAACCTCGAAAGTGAATAGAACACAAAAAGACATGCCTGTTTCTGTAGGTATAGACTGTATGTGTGCTTTAGTTTTAGCCATTTGATAAAATTCATTGACTAAAACATTTTGTTCGGAGTGTTATTTTGTAGCGAAAAGTTTTAAATTATCCATATTTAAATGAGAATGTGTGATGGCTTATAAGTTTATTTTAAATTTTTCTCCATTTTAAACCATCAAAAATATCGATAACAGGGAAAGGCCTTAAATAAAAATGCAATGAAATCCTGTGTTTGCAGGAATTCTTCCTGCTGTAGAAGAGACCTATTTTATAAATTGAAACTACATGCAGATATCATTAAACAACCCAAAATTCTGGCAAACCCTGCTTTTTGTATTTCGTCGGTTAACATTTCGGCCACGCGCTCGCCACATTTACGTAACAGGTGTAACTTACGCAAATGAACAAGTGTCTTTTCAGTTTTGAAAACTTCTTAGGAATCAATATTACCGGTAATTAATTATTTATATTTTAATGATCTTTCGCTTCGATGTTTTCTGTTGACGTCAATCGACTGGCTGCGTAATTTGAAGTTATGTAAATTGTAAAGAAACGAACTGATATAGCCTAGTTTACCAGCGAATATATTTAGAATATATTAACGCAAAATAATGTATAATACTTCAATAAATTCATGTATTTGTATTACATAATGAGATAGTCTTATAACTACTAACAGGATTATTTCAGATAACAACTAATACTAAAAAACATGAACTTGCTAAGCTAATTAAGCAGAGCTCCAGCTAATTCCTATGCATCTACAACACAGGAATACAATACGACACATACATAAACATCCATATATTAGGGCCACAGCGAGAGTCGAATTCGGGAATCACCACGGAGGACTTCGGGATTTGTGGCGGGCCAAGTGGCACTTGGATACGTTTCTCAACGAGTACTCTTGTTTTCCTCTATCAGTACCATTTCGTCAGTGTTCCATATCCAATCATTTATCTAGTCGAAGTTAGATAAATTCAGTAACTGACGCCGCCGTTAAACAACCTGGCTTTCCTTATGCAACACTATAATATTCTAAAATATTGGTGGGCCTGATAATAATGAACACGATGATGATGATGATGATAACGAAATTACATAATCATTTTAGAATTGTATCGAAATTATGAATAAGACATTCCTTAGGAACACACCTTACACTCGAAAGTGTACCAATTTGCAAAATTTCCAGTCCCATTACACGACAAATACCAGTAGATATCTAACATTGTATAAAATGAGAAAACCGGTAATAGGCTAATTACAATAACAAATGAATATTAATAATAATAAATAACCTTAAATTTGGAGGTTTTAATAAAATCTAAACCATCAGCGAAATCAATAGTAGCCCTACGATATATAACAAAAGTCTCAAGGCGTTGAATGCAATGACACTTGGATGTCAAACCGTGTAGTTTGGTAGAGGGATATCACTTTCCAGACGTCTGCAGTATTGTCAATGTACATGATGAATGAACACAGCTGTATGAACGGTTTCAAACATTTATTTTACGAAATCCGAAAGGCAGACAGAAATGAAACAGAATCTAGTAAGAGAAATTTCAGTGTTTTGTGACGTCGAATGAGTTCGTTGTGCCTTATGTATTTTTCTCTGCGCATCTCAAAGCCTTGTACTGTATTGCCAGACGCTATCTAACATTTCACGATAAACGTCCACAGCAGCGAAAAATTGGAACAAAGAGGACGGCATTTCTTTTTTCGAAAAATTCTCTTAATGGTCACAAAATTCGTGGAAATGAACGCGATCGCAAGAAAGGCGTTATTGTGTTAGGTCGCCATTTTAGTGCAATATCAGCAGTGGCGCTTCTAGTGGACAACAATGAAGTTAAGTTAATTTTTCGGCACTCCAAAAAGCAAATTTGAATTCTCCTAATGACAAAATTTTCATTTTTGTATGATACCTTAATTAATTTTTGAAATTCTACAGTAATTTGCGCTCACCTTGTAGTTTAGAAAATTTTATTATAAAAGCTGTAAACTAAAGAAATTACAAGAGACTGAATACAGCAATAGAACATAGCGATTCATGCGTGATTAGCCGTGATTTGGCCCCCGTCGTATTTTACTGAGTACAATGCTCATTACGATCAGATAAAAATGACTGAGATGATTTTTAGGCAACGTTTATGCAGGGAATCCCGGTTGTGTTATAATCTAATACTTAAAGTAATAATAAATAAAGTCGAACACAACTTTCATCACACTCTTTTTCTATTTTAATAATAACCAGTTAATAATTTAAAACCTTATGTAAACGAGATCTCGTCCATTTTATGGCACTGTTTTATATATGCTCCTTAATATTCAGCCTGAAGATGGCTTTTAAGTTTCGAAACATGTTGCTTTGAATCATTTAAAATGATAGTTAATTAAATTTGTGTTAGACTGTACGTATTATTACGTTATTTATTGACTGAGAGGATTTTCACTGTCAAGGGTAAATTTTGTTTAGTACACAAAGTGTAGTTCAGACATTAGGACTAATTCCCTCTAATTTTCGTGGAATGAAAGAACTTCAAGACGGTTGGCGTCTTTATTGATTAGATTGGAACTGAATTATTGATTGTGTTGTCTTCAGTTTTAAAGCCTGGTTTTACTTGGGGTTTTAAGTAAACAGACAGACTTACACGATATGGAGTGAGAAAAAAGTGGTGTAAAATAATAAGGTGAGGGGATCTGATGCAGTTTTTCAAGAAGAGTGTGCATATTTTCGACATTTATAAAGTCATTCTTAAAATTATTAGGTTACGTAATTTTGTAGGAAAACACCGTAAATTTTGGATTCCCGTCTGCTAAGATGTGTCGCTGCGTCGCCAGGTGAATGGTTCCCGGCTTTCGAGGGATGCGCTACCTACATTCTCATAGTTTCATGTGGAACAGGAACAGTTGATTCACTTGACGTTTCAAAGTCCATCGACGCAGCGTCATATGCCAGAAGACCGGTCATCAATGACATCGGTGTGAAACTTCGAAGTTCGAGTAGTAAATTCTGACTACTGATAATTATATATACTAAATCACATACACTGTATATATACACATATATATATATATATATGGGTATTTTATTTTTGAGTTTTAGAGTAACCTGTATTTTATAAATGCCTGACGATGGTCTGCACGACCGAAACACGTAGCAAATTTTGACGAAACTAGTAAAACTTTTTGTGGTTGACGGCAGCACGTATATTAATACTTGATACGGATATCTGACTCACACAGTAGCAGACGCAACTATCCGAAAAGGCACAACAGATTTAGACGAAATTTGGTCCTGGTTCTACAATAAAAATATGATCGAATTGAATCTGGTCTTAACGGCACTAGTATTGTTTATACGTTATGTATATGAAATTATTCTTAATATTTAGCCACCTTATCCACATATTGGGCACGCGGCATCGAAGTTGGTTGAGGCACGGTGCTACAAGCCAGAAGGTCGCGGGTTCGATTCCCGATAGTGTCATTGGAATTTTCCATTGACATATTCCTTCCGGCCGCACTGTGGAACTGGGGTTGACTCAGCCTCTGACAGAAATGGGTACCAGGAATGTTTCTTGGGTGGTAAAGGCGGCCGGTACGAAGGGCTTACAACCTTACCACCTTCATGTGCCGATTGTCTTGAAGTCTGGGAGCCTCAGTCTCCTGAAATCCTCAGAGCCTGTGCGAGCCTGTAACGGAATTGCTTTACCTTTTATCCACGTGTACGCAAATACAGGCTGAGGCAACATGCCATGGCAGCTGGAAGAGCAAATTTTCATAACCAAGAAACAAATTACTGGTAATAAATTCGTGCATTTTAGATATGATTGCTCATATCTTAAACAAATATAAGAGGCTCTCATCTTACTGGTAGTCAGTTAAGTTCTCAATGTCTTCACAAATACGTCATGTTCTTACGTAACTCATAACCGAATATTGATTTGGAACATAAAATTGTGTTACGAAACAAAATCAATACCTGCTGAACTAAATATTTAATTGTTACTTTGTTAGTGAACTTTAAAAAGTAAAAAAAAAAAAAACTTTTGTACAGAAGTAAGTCAAGTACTTAGCCCCATATCGAAGTTTAAAAAGACCTCAAAACTTTGTTCCTAAGTAAGTCAGTATTACACCGGCCTAATTTTTTGTTTAATTAGGTAATGATAACGTACTGACCTGAATAGTGGATGTAGTACAATGATGTACGTATATAAATATTATATTTAAGGGTCACTGAAGATATGTATATAGTTGCTGAAGCGTAACAAAAAATTTGAAATGCGTCAAGCTTTTATGGAATGTGGGACAAGATACATGCTGGGAAATGCAGATGGGCTAATATGAAGCTGTCTTTCGAAGCTGGGGAAATTGTTTGACATCTTCGTAACAACAAATTTAATATCGAAATTATTGCGTTTAAATTTGATTCCAAATACAGATCACGCGCACTTTTGTACACTTCGTTAGGAAGACCCTTAAATTTGTTTCCATAATATTGGAAATATGAAATTTTTGAGACATTTACTAGGAATAACAAAATTGGATAAAGAAACGAATCAATGTATTAGGGGAAAAAACGGGAGCACAGAACACAGTAAAGGAAATAAAAAAGTACCAGAAAAAGTGGCTACAACACGTACAGAGGATGGACACAAATAGACTGCCAAGACAGGCACTGAAATACAGACCAGAAGGAAGACG
>JGI20166J26741_11791141_pt1 | contig 10232 bp, 6 predicted proteins | sample TergutCu122P5_FD_26741 | JGI IMG/M metagenome (IMG submission 26741) | reverse complement strand
AGAGGGAGGCGCGGAAGAGGGCACGCGCCCACGAGGTCGAGCCGTCCTCGGCGGTGCCCCTGACATCCGCCTGGTTCACGTAGACGCCGATCGGGTTGAGTGACGGCGGGAAGGCCACCGTCGCCTGCCACCGGGCGATCGCCCCGACGCTCACCCGCAGGTCGCCGGCGCTCACCGTGCCGAGGGCGAGGGTGCCGCTCGCCGACAGCCACGCCAGGCTGCCCCCGCCGATCAGGCCGGCGACGAGCAAGACCCCGACGAGGAGCCCGGGCACGGCACGGCCCCGGCGCGAGGCGACCTCGCCGGGGAGCCCGCGGCGGGCGGCGATGAACTGTTCCTGGCGCATCAGCCCTCCATCCCCCCACCGGTGGTCGTGTCGACCGGGATGAGCGTCGTGCAGGCGGCGAGCTGGGCGGACTGCCCGATCGGGATCGACGCGATCACGCCGATGATCCCGCCCGCGCCGAGGCGCGTGTCGGAGTCGGTGACGGTGACGTTGGACAGGCTGGTCGCCCAGTCGTCGTGCGAGGTGTTGCTGACCGTGTAGACGAAGCACACCGCCTGGCCGTCGAGCAGACGGGAGTCGACCGGTGCCGGCGTGCTCGTGGCGATGATCTGCGATGGCGTCGAGGTGTTGGCGACGTTGACGTAGGCGGACTTCGTGATGGCGATCGTCGGATCGGTCGAGAACAGGTACACCGTGACCGGCGCCACGACGAGCCCGTTGTAGTTGGCATCGGCCGTGGCCACCGTCAGCGCGACCGTGGCGGGGGTGTTCGCCGCCACGTTTCCGGCGGCGACGGTGGCCTCGACGGGCGGGGCGCTCGTCTGGCCGGCCCCCAGCACGGGGTAGAGCGTGCTCAGCGACACCTGCGGCGTTCCGCTCGGCTGGGTGAGGGTGGCGGAGAACGCCAGGTCCTCCTCCGGAAGCGGCGCGCCGGCGGCGAGCGCGATGGTGAAGGTCTTCCCGGTGGGGTCGCCCGTCACGAGCGTGAAGCTGGTCGGGTTCACCTGGATCGGGTTGAGGAAGGTGATCGTGTTGTCCGTGCTCGACGCGGCGGCCGGGTTCGCCAGCCCGGATACGCCGGCCACCGCCCCCGCCGGCACCGTGACGGTGACCTGCGCCGAGTCGTCCACCCGGACGACCACGTCGAACTGCGTGTCGCCGCTGCCGGGCACCGACGTCAAGGCGACGACGCGTGGGTTGAGCCGGCCGGGATCGATCGTCTGGGGTACGGCCGTCGCCTTGACCACGACGGTGTCGAGCGTCACCGTGGCCAGGTCGAGGGTGGCGGTCGAGACCAGGGTGAAGTGGAGGTCGCGTGCCACCGTCGGGTCGGCCATGCCGGCGGCCTGGTTGAGGGTGAGGGTCGGGGCGCAGGTCCCGACGATCGGGATGGCTCGCGAGTACTGCGACGACTCGAGCTGGGACGGGTTCTGCACCTGCGTCTGCACCCGGAGGAACCCGGACGGCGTGCCGGTGGTCGCGTTGACCGGCGTGACGCTCGTGCCGTCCGGCAGGCTGACCGCGCCGACCGGCAAAGGCACGATCAGCGTGGCGTTCGGGCCGGTCAGGCCCGTCGCCGATCCCAGGTAGACCTCGGCCGTCTGGACGCCCGTCCAGTAGACGTCCAGCGTGACCGGATCGGCCGGGATCGTGTAGTTGGTGGCCGCGCTCGTTGGCTTGGTTACCGTGAGGCTCGCCTGGCAGCTCGGCACGCCCGCCGACGGGGGCTGCACGGCGACCGACCCGGCGGGCGCCGGGCCCCCGACCATGGTGGCGCTGCCGGTGGTCGGCGCCCAGGTGACGATGGCCTGGTTCGTGCTCGCATACGGCGAGGTCGCCCCGGCGAAGCTGTACATGACGTTCGTGTCGGCCGTCTCCTCGTTGGCGTTCGCGGCGGACTTTGTGGCGGCGCCGAAGGTGTTGCCGCTGATGGTGACCAGGCCCACGCCCTTGGTGCGGATCGTGCCGGCGCCACCATGCCCGTTGAAGTAGTTGCCGGTGATCGACAGGTTGGAGGGTGTCGTCGAGCCCGCAGCCTGTGGGCCGAGGAAGTAGATCGCCGTGGCGGTGCCGCCCTGCGCCGTCGTCGTCGGGGTGGTGAAGACGTTGTTGCGGATCACATTGGTGCCGTGCAGGTACCCGCTGTACGGCAGGTTGATGAACGCGTCCTGCTGGCTGTTGCTGGTCGGCGTGATGCGCAGGAACCGGCAGTTCTCGATCGTCAGGTTGGTGATGTCGGACGAACTGGTGCCGGTGGTGGAGGTGGTGGGGTTGGCGAACTGGAAGCCGTACATCGCCTGCGACAAGAAGTTGATGACGACGCCGCGGAACGTCAGCCCGTTGATCACGTTGTCCACGTACGATGTCGAGACGGTGCCGCTGGACGACCCCTGCCAGAAGTTGAGAACGCGCGTGTTGCAGCCGGTGGCGCTGTTGCCGTCGCAGTTGCCCGTGTTCTGGTTGGTGACCTGGATGTTCTCGAAGACGATGTTCTGCGTGATGTTGGTGGGCGCCGTCGTGTTGGGGTTGGCGAAGACGAAGATGCCACCGTCGGAGTTGGAGTCGTAGTAGCCGGTGATCTTGTAGTTCGCGACGTAGACGTTCTGGGCGCCCTGCATGACGACGACGAACCGCTCCGGCCCCCAACTGGAGGCGTACATGGTGCCGAACCCGCCGTTGGTCCCCATGGTGTCGCCGTTGATCGTGACGTTCCGCGCGGTACCGCCGATCACGAACGACGAGCCGGCGCCCAGTGCGTTGTCGACATTCAGGATCTGGACATCCGAGCCGGTGATGTAGAACATGGCGTTTTCACCGGTGTCGTCGGAACTCGAATCCGGCTGCAGCCGGTGGCCGAGGTCGATGATGACCAGGGCTGTCACGTAGTACTGCGCCCCGTTGGCGTCCTGGCGGTTCATGGACGTCGTGGACATGAAGTTCGAGCTGGTGTTCATCGAACCGGTCATCTTGGTGTTCGGCAAGATGGTGTTGGCCACGTTGATGAGCACCTCGCCGGCGGGCCGGTTCAGGGCGTTCGACACCTCGATTGCCGCCCGCAACGTGCAGTTGCCGTTGCCGACGGCCGTCTCGCACACGCCGCTCGACGGGTTGGCGGCGGGGCCGCCGTAGGCCGTCGAGTTGACCGTGATGGTCGTCGTGACGGCGCGGGCGGGCGTCATGAAGACGGGGACCGCGATGCCCGCAAGCGCCGTCGCCAGCGCGAGGACGATCGCCAGCCGGCGTCCCGGGCCACGCGAGGTGGGCGGGGACGGCTCGACCATCGCACGACGGGGCGCGTGGTTGACGAGATGACGGGTCACAGGCTCACGCTCCTTTCGTGGGACGACTGCCGAGTGCTGTTTCCGGGCCGGGCCGGACCAACGGCTGGCGCGCCGGAGGGACACCTGCGGTCCGGAACGTTGCGTGGTAATTGACTACTGCGATGGTAGCCAGGCCGTTCGACGAAACCAAGGCTCGTGGCGAACGTATGTCGTGAATCACGCGAACAATTCGGCGAGTTCGATCGGATTTCACCTCGTGACGTGGGGAGACGGCGCCGGAACTGAGTGCGCGGTCGCTACGGTACGCTGGCCAGGATGTTGACCATGCCCGCCAGGAAGACCGTCCCGAACAGGTAGGCGAGCAGGGCGTGCCGGAGGGCGATGCGCCGCAGCCGTGTGGTGGTCAGGTTCGTGTCGGAGATGGCGAAGCTCATCCCGATGGTGAAGGCGACGTAGGCGAAGTCGGAGTAGGCGGGCGGTTCGACCGAGTTGAAGTCGATGCCGCCGCCGGCCACGTAGTACTCCCGGGCGTAGCGCAGCGTGTGCAGCGTCTGGACGGTGATCCACGATGCGACGATCACGACCAGACAGACGCCCGCCGTGATCAGCGGGGAGTCCTCCGGCCGGAACAGGAGGTAGCCGATGCCCGCCAGCGAAGCCAGCGCGGCCAGGATGAGCAACAGGAAGACCGTCACCTCGCCCGGGACCTCGTGTGTCGCGTGCGCCGCCGTCGCCTCCGCATCCATGCCGCCGACCGAGACCCACGTCGCGCCGCAGAACACGAGCGCAGCGACGGCCCAGCCGAGCAGGATGGCGTAGACGGGCTTGCCGGCGAGCGCCAGGCCGGCCGCGGTGGCCGCCCCGGCCACGACGCCGATCGCCAGCCGCCAGCGCGCCTCGTGATGCCAGGCGTGCCCGGTCAGGCGGTGCGGGACGGAGGTGTCAATCGCCATGGGCCGACCCTACCGCGCCGACCTGGGCCAGGCGGTGGACCCGCCGGGACGCCGGCGGCGGCGCCTATGCTGGCCACGTGGCACGGTTGGGGCGCGGAGACGGGGCGGGGCGCGGCCGTGCGCCCGCCGACCGGAAGGACGTTGTCGTCGACGGCCTGGTCGTCAGGGTCACCTCCAAGCCGATCCGGCACCTCTACCTGCGCGTGCGGGACGGGACGGTCGAGGTGAGCGCGCCGCTGGGCACGCCGGTGGGACGCATCCGGGACGCGGTGCGGGCGCGCCAGGCCTGGCTGGAGACGCAGATCGCGCGCGACGCCGAACGGGAGCGCCGCGCCCGGGACCGGGACGCGGCCGCCGAGGTCCTGGTTTGGGGCCGTCCCGTGCGCGTCGAGTCTGGGGCGAGCGGCCCGTGGCGCGTGGAACTCGTCAACGAGGCCCTCGTGGTCGACGCGCCTCCCCAGGCCACCCAGGCCGCGCGGGCACGGGCGGTGGAACGCTGGCTGCGACGCGAGCTCACCGGTGAACTAGAGCGCTTGTTGACCTCGTGGCAAGCCGCGATGGGATTGCACGCCCGTCGTGTCACGGTGCGCCCGATGACGTCCCGCTGGGGCAGTTGCCGTCCGGCGAGCGGACGTCTGACCTTCAACGCCGACCTCGTCCACCACGAGCCGGCCGCTCTGGAATACGTCGTCGTGCACGAACTGGCGCACCTCGCCGAGTCCGGCCACGGGCCGGGATTCCAGGCTCTGATGACGCGGTTCCTGCCCGACTGGCGGGCCCGGCGCCGCGCGCTGCGTCCCCACTAGCGGTCGGGGCCGCCGGACACCGGGCGGCCTGGCCTACAATCGACTCCCTGGGAGGCGCCCGGCGGGATCACGCCGGTCGAAGACGCCCGGGAAAGAGGTCGGGACGCGTGGCACGAACGCTGGTGGTCATCGGGAACTTCGACGGCGTTCACGTCGGCCACCGGGCGCTGCTGCGCGAGGCCCTGGCGGCCGGTTCGCAGGCCGTCGGCGATCCGCGGCTCGTCGTGGTCACGTTCTGGCCTCATCCGCTGCGTATCGTCGCCCCGCGCCACGCCCCGCGCCTGCTGGACGACCTGACGACCCGGATCGAGTTGCTCAAGGCCGCCGGGGCGCACGAGGTGCGCGTCGTGCCGTTCAGTCCGCACGTGGCCGACTGGACGCCGGAGACGTTCGTCGCGAGCGTGATCGCCCCACTCGACCCGACCGTGGTCATGGTGGGGGAGAACTTCCGCTTCGGGCGGCGCGCCGAGGGCACCCCCGATACTCTGCGCACCCTCGGGGCGGGGCGCTTCGACGTTTGTCCGCTGCCCCTGGTGCGGTACGGCGACGCGGCGGTCTGTTCCACCGCGATCCGGTCGGCCCTCGCGGACGGCGACCTGGCCGGCGCGAACGCCATGCTGGGCCGCCCGTTCCGGCTGCGCGGCGTCGTCCAGATGGGCGACCAGCGCGGCCGGGCCCTCGGGTTCCCGACGGCGAACCTGCCCGTCACCCCCGAGTTCGCGGTACCCGCGGACGGCGTGTACGCCGGCTGGTTGACCCGGATCGACGAGCAAGGCCGACGCCTGCCGGCGGCGATCAACGTCGGGTCGAATCCCACGTTCGACGGCTGCGACAGCCGGGTCGAAGCCTACGTGCTCGACCATGACGACCTCGAGTTGTACGGCGTGGAGGTCGCGGTCGATTTCGCCTCACGGCTACGGGGTATGGTTCGCTTCGACGGCGTGGACGCCCTGGTCGCCCAGGTCCGCCGCGATGTGGCGGACACCCGGGCCGCCCTGCAGAACACGCCGTCCTGACGTGCGACCGCCGACCGGGGATTCGGCCCGGCTGGGACCGCCCTGGTAGACTCGGTTCGCCGTTCGATCGGCCGCGGAAGTCCAAGAGCCCTCCCAACCACCAGCGGGGGAGCGCCGCGCAACGGGAAACCGAAAGGAGAGCCGTCCCACGATGGATGCGCAAACCAAGCAACAGATCATCGCCGACTACGCCACCCACCCGGGTGACACAGGCTCTCCGGACGTGCAGATCGCGTTGCTGACGAAGCGGATCGCCCACCTGACCGAGCACCTGAAGGAGCACAAGGGCGACCACCATAGCCGCCGTGGCCTCATGCTGATGGTCGGCCAGCGTCGCCGCCTCCTCAACTACGTGGCCCGCGAGGACATCGAGCACTATCGCCGCCTGATCGAGCGGTTGGGCCTGCGCCGGTGAGGTAGCGCGCGCCCCGGGGCACGAAGCCGCCGGCCAGTCCGGCGCGTCCTAGGGTGCGATCCCCGCGTCGTCGCAGCACAACTGAAGAGCACCAACGTCCCCGGGGCAGCCGGGGACACGTCTGGGGGCGACCCCGGACGGACCGGCCCCGCCGTCAGGCGCGGTGGGGCGGCCGGCGGCCATCTCAAGGCTGCCCGGCCATTCATCGATGGGTCGCCTGGTCGAGGGCACTTGGTCCTCGGTAGTGGCTTGCGGGTCGGGCGCGTCCCTCCCAGCACGGGAGGCGTGCGACGTGCCCCGCAGGCTTCGATCGAAGACCGATTGCTCACGATGGCGCCGCTGTGCGGTGTCCAGGCACCCGTCCTGTACGAAAGGAACAACCCCTCATGGAGGGTGCCAATCTGAAATTCAGCGAAGCGATCATCGACAACGGCAAGTTCGGCAAGCACGTCGTCCGGTTCGAGGCGGGCCTGCTGGCCCAGCAGGCCGACGGCTCGGCCGCGGTCTACCTTGACGGCGACACGATGCTGCTGTCGGCCACCGTCGCCCAGAAGACGCCACGCGAGGCCATCGACTTCTTCCCGCTGACGGTCGACGTCGAAGAGAAGATGTACGCGGTCGGGCGGATTCCCGGAAGCTTCTTCCGCCGCGAGGGCCGGCCGTCCGAGGAGGCCATCCTGGCCTGCCGGCTGATCGACCGCCCGCTGCGTCCGGCGTTCGTCAAGGGCCTGCGAAACGAGGTCCAGGTGGTCGTGACGGTGCTCGCGCTCAATCCGCAGGTGTTCTACGACGTGGTCGCGATCAATGCGGCCTCGATGAGCACGCAGATCGCCGGCCTGCCGTTCTCCGGCCCGATCGGCGCCGTCCGCGTCAGCCTGGTCGACGGCCAGTGGGTGTGCTTCCCGACGGTGGATCAGGAGAAGGGCGCCACGTTCTCGATGGTCGTCGCCGGGCGCGTCCTGGCCGACGGCGACGTCGCGATCATGATGGTCGAGGCGGAAAGCACGGAATCCACCTGGGAGCTCGTCCGGGGCGGTGCGGTCGCGCCGACCGAGGAGATCGTCGCAACAGGCCTGGAGGCCTGCAAGCCGTTCATCAAGATCCTGTGCGACGCGCAGGCCGAGCTGGCCGCGCAGGTCAGCAAGGAGACCTACCCGTTCCCGGTGTTCAAGGAGTACGAGGAGGACCTGGTTGCGGCGCTCAACGAGCGTGCGCATGAGCGTCTGGCGAAGATTCTCACGATCGTCGGCAAGCACGAGCGCGAGGACGCCGAGCATGCCCTGCGCGACGAGGTGGCCGCCGAGGTGCTGGCGCTGCCCGCGTTCGAGGGCCGCGAGGTCGAGATCCCGGCGGCCTGGAAGGCCGTGACGAAGAAGATCGTGCGCAAGCGCGTGCTCACCGAGGGCGCGCGGATCGACGGCCGCGGGCCGAAGGACATCCGGCCGCTGTCCGCCGAGGTCGGCATCGTGCCGCGTGTGCACGGCTCGGCCCTGTTCCAGCGCGGCGAGACGCAGGTGCTGGGCGTGACGACGCTGAACATGCTCGACATGGAGCAGAAGCTCGACACGCTGTCCCCGGTGCACACCAAGCGCTACATGCACAACTACGAGATGCCGCCGTACTCCACCGGTGAGACGGGCCGGGTCGGCTCGCCGAAGCGCCGCGAGATCGGGCACGGCCGTCTGGCCGAGCGGGCGCTCGTGCCGGTGCTGCCGGCGCGCGAGGAGTTCCCGTACGCGATCCGCCAGGTCAGCGAGGCGATCGGCTCGAATGGTTCGACGTCGATGGGCTCCGTGTGCGCCTCGACGCTCGCCCTGCTGAACGCCGGCGTGCCGCTGAAGGCCCCGATCGCGGGTATCGCGATGGGCCTGATGAGCGAGAAGGACGACTCGGGTGAGACCCGCTACGTCGCCCTGACCGACATCCTGGGCGCCGAGGACGCGCTCGGCGACATGGACTTCAAGGTCGCCGGGACGCGCGACTTCGTCACCGCGTTGCAGCTGGACACGAAGCTGGACGGCATCCCGTCGGATGTGCTCGCCGGGGCGCTGAGCCAGGCCCGTGAGGCCCGTCACACGATCCTCGACGTCATGGCCGAGGCGATCACCGAGCCTGACGAGATGAGCCCGTACGCGCCGCGCATCATCACGATGCACATCCCCGTCGACAAGATCGGCGAGGTCATCGGCCCGAAGGGCAAGGTCATCAACCAGATCCAGGACGACACGGGGGCGAACATCTCCATCGAGGAGGACGGCACGATCTACGTGGGCGCGGTCGACGGCGAGTCCGCCGAGGCGGCACGCCAGATGATCAACGCCATCGCCAACCCGACGATGCCGGAGAAGGGCGAGCGCTACCTGGGCACGGTGGTGAAGCTGACCAGCTTCGGCGCGTTCGTCTCGCTGCTGCCCGGCAAGGACGGCCTGCTGCACATCAGCAAGCTGCGCGAGCTGAACGGCGGCCACCGGGTCGAAAACGTCGAGGACGTGCTCACGGTCGGCCAGAAGCTCCAGGTGGAGATCTCCGAGATCGACGACCGCGGCAAGCTGTCGCTCGTCCCGGTGATCGAGACCCCGGACGAGGGCAAGGCCGCCGAGTAGGCGCGCTGACGATCACGTGCGCAAGGCCCCAGCCGCAGCGGCTGGGGCCTTCGCGCATGTGGCGACGCTTCGCCGACCAGCAGGGTATGGCCGAATGAGCGCGCGCTGGGGCGTGTGACTTGGCCCGAGGGTTTAGGGTATCCGGGTGAGTGAATACGAGTCATTCGATGTGACGCCTGCGAGCGGCCCGGCGCCGGCGGACGAGTCGCCGACCACGGCGCGGCGTCTCGGCCCCGCGTTCCGTCCGACGCACCCCATCGCGTTGGCGCCCGTGACGGCGCCCGCCCATTCCGTCGACGGCTTCGTCCGGGAGTTCCTGCACGAACTCAACTCCGACCAGGGCGTCCAGCTGGCCCGGTCGTCGGTGAACGACCAGTATCTCGCGCTGGCGCGCACCGTCCGCAACTACCTCATGGCCCGTTGGCTGGAGACGACCCGGAAGATCCACGACGCCAAGGCGAAGACCGTCGCCTACCTGTCGGCCGAGTACCTGCTCGGACGCCAGCTCGGCAACGCGCTGCTGGCCACCGACCTCGAGCAGATCGCCGCCGACAGCCTGGCCGCGTGCGGCTGCGACCTGGAGACGCTGCGCGCCCAGGAGGTCGAGCCCGGCCTCGGCAACGGCGGGCTGGGACGCCTGGCGGCGTGCTTCATCGACTCGCTGGCGACGATGGGCGTGCCGTGCATCGGCTACGGCATCCGCTACGAGTACGGCATCTTCACGCAGACATTCGTCGACGGCGCCCAGGTGGAACTGCCGGACAGCTGGCTGGCGCTCGGGGCGCCGTGGGAGTTCCCGCACCCGGAGGCGGCCGTCCAGGTGAACTTCGCCGGCTCGACGGAGCGCTACACGGATGCCGCGGGCGTCGAGCGGACGCGCTGGCTGCCCGCCTGGAACGTGCTGGGCGTGCCGTTCAACTACATGGTGCCGGGCTACCAGAACGGCCGCGTGAACACGCTGCGCCTGTGGAGCGCCGAGGCCACCAAGGCGTTCGACCTCGCGATCTTCAACGCCGGCGACTACACCGAGGCCGTGCGGGCTCAGACGTTCGCCGAGAACATCACCAAGGTTCTGTATCCGGAGGACTCCACGCCGCAGGGCAAGGAACTGCGCCTCCAGCAGCAGTACTTCTTCGTCGCGTGCTCGCTGC
>JGI20166J26741_11791029_pt1 | contig 10232 bp, 3 predicted proteins | sample TergutCu122P5_FD_26741 | JGI IMG/M metagenome (IMG submission 26741) | reverse complement strand
AATCTTTCTAACGTATACCGCGCATGTTCATTTTTTACGATTTCAGATCCTTTTTGTATAGATAACGCGCGCGTTATAGGCCGGAAAATACGGTAACTGTATTTGCTGTGAAGAGTCTTGTCTTGAAAGGACCCTCCTGAGAACAAACCACGTTGCCTTCTCTCTCTCTCTCTCTCTCTCTCACACACACACACTCACTCACTCATAATCACACTTATAAAACAAATGGCAAGGTATGGCAAAGAATAATCTGCAACCTTTGCCCCTTAGCAAATACGCTATGCAAATGGTATATGACAAACACAACGTAATGATTTTCATAGCAAAGTTTTTTCCTCCCACCTCCACTTTGGTAATGAGTTCGGGCTAGGACTGTGCATCCCACTGATCATTTAATCCCACAGTAAAACCCACACCGTCGCCCGGAAGGAAGTGCCGGTGAACTTCTGGAATACCACGTGACCGTCTCGTGGCTACATCTATTGAGGGCAACGACTTTGCCTAGTGTACCGAATTTCGTGTAGATGGCAGTAGTGTACGCTGAAGCTATGTTAGAATCTGTGCATGGTAGTACAGACAGCCAATCAGAGTCTTGTTGCTTGAAATTTTTATCTCAGAAAAACCGCAACTGACAGTGAGGCCATGTGGACATTGCGTGCAATGTGTGGTAGGATATGTCTAGGGCAGTGAAACGGTCAGAGCTGGAAACTTATTTACAACTTGTGCATCTTAGGGCAAAAGGCATCTTTACCTCTCTGGGAGTAAAATGGCATTCATAGCAAACGGATTCCAAACGGGGCAAAGGAGCCCGAGTTTCTTAGACATCCGTTTATCTCACGTACTTTGTACCACAGTGAAAACAATTAATGGACTTAAATAATACTACTATGCACAAATGATCGATGTACGAAGAAGTACATAACCACAATTTGAGAAGGTGCGTAAAATATTTTGATCTATGTCGAAGACGGCTTTCATCGTCAAAATGGAATTTAGAAATTGGTCTGAGTACCGAAACTGTGAGTTTTGTTGGTATTTGGCGTATTGATGCCGATTCCTGCAAGTTTAATTCTATTACTAATACGAAGTATGCGGTTATGTAGTTAAGCAGTACAGCATGTCACGCCGGTTGCTAGGTAAATACATCATGTAACATTGGTTTTAAGATTATGACATTGCATGTGTACGCATAATGGAATTTAGTATAGCCAAATTTGAACTGATCTAACCAAACAAAATGAAAGCAAAAGTGAAAGGCTCATGTTAGGACCAAAGCACCCATCCATCAATATAACGTGATGAACTCAGGCTGAAGTTCTAGGAACACACAGTCTTACTGAATTGTATGTGTCTCATTGTGGAAGATGTAGGAAAGCCATCTTACATCTTCAAACTTCAACAAAATTTTTGTCAAATCTGTTGTCTTCTTTGCTGGCCTTTCCTGTACTAGCTAGATGTTGCCATGATTTTTTTGGCTTTGCTGTATTTTTTGTAATATGACAGCCTGCCCCCTTTTTGCATACTTTTGCCTGCAGCCTCATCAAGAGAGATTTCCAGCTTGTGGTTCTGTCTGATATTTTTCAGCATAATTAATGCTTGTATGTCTGCAAGGAGAACCCAGAGTTCGTATGACAAAATTAAATCCTGGAATTTAAATCCATGTGTTCAGTAGATGACCCCTGAAATTTATTTTGTTTCCAAAGGATTAATTATATTTTTTCTGAAGCATTTGTAATTTGAAGATTCTGAAATAGAAAACCTGGAAGAAAATGTGATATTATGAAGGAAAAATGGAACTCTTAGACAAATAGGGTGCACATTTTGTGACTGAAACATTTCATGAACATTTGTGACAGTAATGAGCAGTTAAATGTAAAACAGATGTAAAAGAACATACAGAAACATGAGTGTTTCAAGCCTTTCACTTTTTATTCTTGTTTGTGATGAACATATTCATTGAAAATGGTAAATTAACTCATTAAATTATGTGCAGTCTTTTTTCTTGGTAGACTGAGTGATTGTGACAGTTTTGCTGGGAACTGGATTTTTAAAATCATAGATTCAGTTATATCAGTTATAAGTACAAAATACATTTGAGCTATTCATGACATGGTAACTAATCAACATTAGTTATATACATTAATGTTAAAATTGATCATGAACAGTGTTTGTTAATGCAGTTATTCATCTATAGTGTGTATTTGCCTTTAACATTGGATAACTATGTTTGTTCTTTCATGGTCTTTTGTTGCAGATGTTCCTGAGGAACATGATACATGCAGACAGAATAGATCAAAGTGTATGCCACATTTTTGTCACGTAATAAATCACAAGATGTGATTCAACATGACATCTGTTAACTGTGTAGGCTATGAGTGTCTAGATGATATTACAGCAGAGCTTGTAAGTTTAACTCTGTCTGACCCGGAGTCTAGCACTTTCAATTTTGATACGAAGAGTCTGAGTTTTCCTAGTACCCCTAAAACCAACTGTGATAATAGCAGTGTGCACACAATGAAGAATACTCCATCAAATTCTCTTCTAGTCATTTTAAATTCTCATTCAAATAATAATCCAGTACTTTCAAGCACTGAAATGCTGGTACAATACACTGATGTACATACTTCCAAAACGTGTGGTATTTCTAGTCAGAATGTTATCAGGGATTCTGAAGCATTAAATAACATAAATGAAAAATTTGATTTGCCCCCATTGGAACATACAGCATCCGAACAAAATACAGGTGCCCAAAACATTCATGGCATCACACACTCTCACTTTACTGAAGATAAAATTACGTCCTTTGCTAATTGTAAACTATCACTGTCACTTCATGATGTTTCAAGGCTCACAGACTTTCCGCTGAAATGCAAATCTCGTGATTTTTCTTCAGACACAATTCAAAGCCAGTCTGTCACAACTCTTTCTTCAGGTCTGAAATCAAAAGATTCAGGCCTGCCTAGAACTGTGAGTTGTTGTAGCCTGAGCAGTGGTGGGAAGAGCTATGAACATATCCAAAGTAAAGTTAAGGAATACATCAGACAAATAAAGGAAGCAGATGAAAGAAGGAAATCTCTCAAGTTGGGTGACATTTCTAGTAAGAGTATCAAAGCAGTTGACTTGAATTATGACGGTGATGAAAATAAATCTGCAGCATCAGAGAAAACATTGACAGGTGTAATAACAGGCCTTCGCAATGAACTCCGAGAGAGAGAAATAGTTGTTGCAGAATTGCAACATAATTATGATAAATTGTTAATTAAATATGCAGAAGCTGAAAACAAAATTGATCATTTGAGATTTAAGGCTGGTGATTCTTCAGTGAAACAAGCTAGTCAAAAGGAAGGCCATCATGTTCCTGGTTCGGAGAAGAAGGCGTCAAAGGATATGAGTAAATTTATGTGTCCGTGTAAGAGAACATCAGGTGTGAGGGATGATGCTAGATTACTGCCCTTTGATGTAAAAGATACAAGTAATAAAGAAATCCCTACATACAAAGAGGTAAGGTCATCAGTGGCCCAATTCAGGGAGGGCACAAAGCAAAATTTAACTTTGAATTCTGTTGTGAAAACTTGTAGCAACTCTGTAAGACTGGATAAACGAGTGAAGTCTCTTAATTGCAACTCAAGAGCAAAAATGACTGTAGAATCATTTAAATCAGAATTGCCTGACATCACTGGAATGTCCAAAGGAAGGTCAAGTTCAGGAAAGACATACAGAAGTTCAGTGACACAGTCAAGTACAGTTTGTGTCACAGATGATAATAGAAGCAGCACAGCAAGTTCCTGTCAGAAAAGCATGTGTCAGGGTGTGGAAAATGTTGTGGCACATTCTGGAAAATCGTTTGAAGATGTGTGTGAATTGGACTTTTCACACTCCAGGAAATGTAAAACAATTTCAGTGGCATCTTTTATGAAGATTCCTGAGTATACCAGTTGTAATGAGACATGGCTGTGTAAGAAGTCACTAGAACAGAGTGAGACAAGTCACCCATGTGATTCTTTTGAAAAGGTAAGTGTTGTATTACTCTTTAACCTTCATTTGCCATGTTTTGCACTGTTATGATGTTCGTACATTTGTTAAGGTGACAAAGTGTTCCATTGTTTCAATATTATCGCTGTTGTCACCAGCTTAAAATTTGTCTGCTAGTCATTTAGTTTGGGGGGATCAAAAATCCTCTGTCTTTGTGGTGAAATTTCTTGCAGTGAACCTTGTCCTTACCCACACCATGACCTTGAAAGTTTCCATCGTATGTATTCTGCATTTGTATTGTCACCATCTGTGTGCATGCATGTGCCTGTCCATTCTGGCTCATGTTGTGGAAATATCAAAATATACGGCAGATCTATAATAAAGAACATTTAACTTTTTAAACACCAAGTTAAATCCCATCTGCCATTTGCTGGCATTATTAGGAGCTCACCATATTCTTCACATTAGCAGGATAAGGGTTAATAAATACCTTCAAAGTAATCTCTTAATTCTGTACTCTGTCAGCAGTGTTAGAAGATGGTGTTGGAATTATAATCTGAAATTTTTCACAGTGGCATATTGTGTTCTGTTTATGTTACCAAACAACTGAAAATGATTTCTTTTCAAACATTTCTGCTGTTTCAAGTGAAGGTAAGTTGTTCGTTTGCACACCATACAGGCATGTGTTTTGAGGAATACTAAGAAATCTTCTGAAGCTGTGTCTAGGGGAACCTCCTTAAAATGATCCAATTCTGTGCTGTAAAACTTAGTAAAAGACTCCTTTATTGATAGTGAACTATGGTCTTTTGCATTGTTTGAAGGGTGACCAGAAATTTGGTCATGTCCTGCAAACTGAGATTCAAATAGAGTACTGGGTGCATAGGAACAAATTTTTAAAGAATAGTTTATTGCTGAAAGAGGGAAAGATTATAGAACTAGCACAGTTGTAGAAATAGCTCCATTATGTAATATGTTCTGATGCAAATGTTGTACTGGACCAGTATATGTAAGGTACCTAACTTTTATCATTAAAATGGCCATGGATACAAAACTGCTTATCTTGTACCTATAATGTAATTGAGTGTTCCCTTTGAGAATGTAGAACAGATATAATTTTGGAAACCAGTTTTATATTTGAACAAAATTCTGTATGGGAGTTAAAGAGCATCTCATTAATTGTTTACTTGAACAAAGGGAAATAGCCCACTTAGGCAAGGAAATTTTTCTGAGAGGTGTGTCTTTTTATCCATGCTGGAATTAGAGATGGTTGCTCAGTTAAGAATTATACAGTGCAAGTTGTTATTAAATTATAGAAATGTTTTCTACAGAAATTTTTGTAAAAATATCTATCTAAACAGGATAGAAGATTTTTCAGTTACAGTTTCAGTGCTGGTCAAATATAAAGGATAAAAACTTGAATTTTTCTTAGGTGATGAATGGTTTACCTTAAGTAGGAGCATAAACAGCAAAATAACAGATTTTAGTTTTACAAAAATCCTCATGAAGTTAGTGAATTTTCCTTTACATGATGTTTAAGGGCAGTGAGTGTTTGCAAAGTCGGGCTTATGTTTTTTGAAGAAACAGATTCTGAACATTGTGTTAAATTAATCCCATTACTATTAACTGGGGAAATAATTGAGGAACATAAAATGGAGGGTAGTCTACTTTAATTGGAAGAGATATTTAAAGATCAACTGTGTTGAATTTCAAGAAATATTATCAGAAGTTAAAGGCCTGCATATAAGCCAGAGGTTGACACTTTGTGACTCTCCTATGTAATAACGTTATTTGAACTGCAGGGGAAACTTGACTGTAAAATCTTGGCTTATGGACAAACTGTGTGTGGTAGAGCTTCCACACTCACTACCATACTGAGGGAAAAGATTAGTAGGATGCTCTGAACTTTTCCAGAGATGAATTTTTAAGATCTTTTTCTCAGGCTGAAGTGTAACTTGGACATTTATTTTTAGGTTTCAAGATGGCAAGAATCCTTACCGCCATTTGAATTAATTGAGCCAAAATGTTACGGAAGTCTTGAGTGCCATAGCAGTGGAAGTAAAACATCCAGTCAGAACTTTGTAAAGAAATTCATCACTTCTGGTGGTCGTGACAGTGGTTGTCCTTGTTCTGAATTGTACAGTTTTGCAGTTTGTCCAAATTCAGTCAAACTTTCTTCAGCACAAGCACCAAAATATAAGACTGATCTCATTGGAACCAAAGATATGTCTTCAAGAACTGAACCAGAAACAGTTGCTCAGCCTATGCATCACAAAGTTGCATTTCAATCTCTGCCCTATGACAAAACTATTTCAGGTGATGGAAAGATGTTGGATGATGATGAAATTCATTTGCCAGTTAGTGTTTCATACAGTGTAAAGCTAAGTGAATGTTCACAAAACACAGTAATACCAAAACTTCTTAATATTGATTCTTGTGAATGCTGGAACCCAGAAGCAGAGCTATCAGCTGATAGTAAGGAAGCCAGCATAGAACTAGAACCGTGCAATCAGAAACCAAAGAATGTAGTTCAATATTTCCATGTACCACCACTACAACTTGGTAGTTTGTTAGGTGGCGATGACAACTGTGAAAATGTTGCCCAGAGCATGTGCAGTAGTGGTGTAACTGCTGTATCAGAAACAGAGGAAACATCGAAAGCTGGTTTATATTGTTCTATTTATGAAGCAAGTTTGAGTTCCAGTCTTCAAGGTACAAGTGAAGACATCACATATCCATCAAGCACATACATAACTTCTGATTCTCAGGTGTATAAAGCACTTAATAACGGGTATTTTACTAGCAAAAAAGTGTGCCCATCTTCATCCATAGCCTCTGATGTGGATAATCAACAACGGTTAAATTGCAGTGTTTTAAAGGCATACAGCAAAGAGCCTGAAACAAAGCAATATAATGATGTAAAGTGTCTAAAGGATTACTGTGTTGCCAGCAGAATGAATAATGACACTGTGCAGGATGGTTCCATGCAGACGTCATTTACGGCTTCTACATCATATAGGAGTATACAACCATACAAACCAATCGGAGAAGTAGAATTTGTAGCAGCACAACACTGTGCAGGAGAACCTACTAACCTTGCTCAAACAAATTATCATGATATTTTAAATGACATTCCTGTCCAACGAGAAAGATGTCAGTCCTCAGCTCATGCTGTGGGAACTGTAAAATCTTGCATGTCAAAAAGAAAATTATTGGGCTCAACTTTAAGGTATTGTTTGCTAGAATTCTTAAATGCTGAAAAATGTCTTCGCAGTGATTGTATTTGTCACAGATCAAGGAAGTCAGTGGCTCCAACAAACAACGGTCATACTTCTATAACGAATGAAGATTTTTGTGTAGAAAGTGGTGGTAGACACATCTCTTACACAGGTGCTCGTGTCAATATGACTTCGAAAGTAAGTGGCATGGAATGTGGAGCAAAGAGAGCCATTGCAACTGACGGAGTTGTAAGCAGTGTTGTGGAAGCTGCAAATCAAAAGGATTTAAATTGTGACAGGTACATGTCACTAATTTGCATTTATCTTTACTAGTATGTAAATGTCAGTGCCTGATATTTGTTAAATATAATATCAGTAGTTTGTGCCAGTACCAAATTGGTACTGTTCAATGTACAAGAGATGTTGTTATTGTGTAATTTTAATTCAGAGAGAGCACTTAACTCTTATCATCTGGCCTGGAAAAAATACATGATCTTTAATTTATGGTCATGTATATTACAGAAACTGCATGATTTTCTATACAGGCAATGTGTTATTAGACTGTAATCTCCATGGGAAACATTTTAAACAAATAAATGTTTAAATACAAGACATGAACATGACCTTCATATGGCAAATTCTAACCTCACATTATCAGAAAGGATTGTACAATACAGGAATCAGGTTATTCAGTAATCATGGTCTTCATCATCATTCTTTTCCATAAATCCAATCATAGATGTGTATCATGAGGATGTGGAAATGGTCACATAGCAAAGCATTCCCTAACTAAAATTAGGTACAGTATAGCCATTTTTAAATATCAAGTAATGTGTAATCAGCATTAGTCATCATTATTTATCTAGATACATCAAACAACCATACAACAGCAGCCAAGAATGACTCTTTCTAATCCTTGTCATAGTAATTATGAATTGTGGAGACAAATCAATAAAACTACCCAAACTTAAAAGACAAATGCAAAACATTTGTGGTTATCTATTATAGTTAAAGAATTTCTCCAAGGTATAAAATGGAGTTAAGAAACCTTCTCAGGGCAATAAGAAAATGTTCCAAATCATTCGTTAAACACTCTAAGTTTGCTGGGAGTTGTATGAAAATCTGTATTCTGAGGTAATAAGCCCCCTTCTGAAATTTAGTAAAATTTGAGATGGGTGGATGAAGATTGGTATTGTATCTATTATTGAAATTATGAATCTCCATATTCATTGTGTATAGATGTTTGTTATTCACACGTATAATGACATAATGCATATTTACTGTGAAAATAGTGGTAGTATTTTCATCTTTTTAAATAGATCTCTGCAGGAATCGTTATTTCTTGAATTCATTGTGGTTCTAATAATTTTCTTTTGAATTATGAATATTTTAATGCTGGATGTTGAATTACTCCCCAAAAATTATACCATACGTTATAATGGAATGTGTGTAAGTGAAATACATCATTCTTAAAGTCTGTTTGGGCAATACAGATTTAATTTATCTTCTTGCAAAACAAGCTAAATCCAACTTTGACATTATTTGATCAATGTGGCATTTCCAAGACAATTAACCCCAAAAACGTTGTGTGTGTGGTGTTAGAGTTGCGATGGTTATTACAGCGAACATTAAATGCTTTCATTAAAATTTCTTGTTCTGAATTCTAAGCAATAAGTTTTACTAAAGTTTAAAGATAATATGTTAATTTTAAACCTTTTGTTTATATCCATAAATATTTCATTCATTACTATTTTAAGATGTGTATCATTAGATTTGGTTACTGTTATACTGACATTCAATTTTAAATCACAATATAGAAGTGTTTAAATCAGCATTAACATGTTAGAAGTACAAATACGTTTATTATACGTCTATACAGAACAACAGTCCACAATAGTGAGTAACTATAACTTTAATTAGTGCATGGCCATGCACTAATTAAAGTTGTAGTTACTATTGTGGACTGTTGTTGTGTATAGATGTATAATAAATATATTTGTACTTCTATTTTGTCATAAAACGGGATGGCCCACATTAAATTTATTAATATGTTATCTTACATTTTACTCCTTGTCTGTAGAAGAATTTACTGTATTCGAAAATTTTTTGACATATTTATTTTTTGTGTATAACATAATGTCCTTATAAAATGATATGCTTGTAGATAGTTGTAACAATCATTTGTTTAATTTATGTGGATGGTGTTCTCTGCAGAACTTATAAAGCCTTCTCCCCTATTACACAGATTCACATTCTGACAAATCTTTTGCAGCTGATACTCTTGTTGTTATGTTCAAGTTCTATAATATAATTGATTTGTCTGGTTACAGTTATGTGGACAGTTCTATCATACGATATGTATATTTAGTGCAGCCCCTGTTTAATATTACTTGATTTTATGTTTTCTCTTACTGTATGTTCAGTTTCATTGATCCCAAATTTTTAATCTCATTGTTAAATTCCCTGAGCTTCAGTGTTCAAAATCCCGGCTCCCAAAAGAAACCTTAAATGAGGGTTACACAGATTTTGCTTTATTTTAATGTTTTGCCATTTACATTCACATTATTGCTTGTCACTTACTGTTTACCCTTTCTTTCGCAGTGATAAGATGAATGATGTGGATTCTACAGTCATTCCTAAAGAGGTAGGTTGCTCATTTAATATGAATATTTATTGAAGGAATGTACTGTACTGATTGTCAGATTATGCTGTGATTTGTCATTGCAGGTTAGATGTAATCTGATGAAATATCTACATGAAATGGACCATTATGCTCAACAGTTGAAGGCAAGATCAGAAACAATCTTAAATATTCTGGCTGTGCAGCTGAAACCTAGTCTGTGAATAGCAGTACAAGCTGATAGGTTTATGACTCTGACATACATACGAGTATTTTTTTTTGAAACTCATTCAGATGTAGGTTATTAACCCTTAGGCTACTAATGTCGTATATATATGGAGCTCCTAGTAAAGCCAGAAATGCTAACATCGTATATATATGGACCTATGTTTGGCAACGCTGAAACAGTCTCTTTCTATTTGCTG
>JGI20166J26741_11790918_pt1 | contig 10233 bp, 6 predicted proteins | sample TergutCu122P5_FD_26741 | JGI IMG/M metagenome (IMG submission 26741) | reverse complement strand
TTGGATATAGGTGTTTTGGGTTATATCGGTATAGTTCAACATAAGGAACACTCTCCCGAAGTAGTGACCTTAACTCGTGGGACACCCTGTATATATATATATATATATACACACCATAAAAGCATAATTGGGAATGGAGTTATAGCTCTAATTATTCTTAACCTCGGCACTGGATGGAAGTGAGTGGTCAGCTTCACGCCCCGGCCTTTTTACCGCTGGAAAGATCTTCCCGTACCTATTGAATAGGTAGCGATCTAAATTTTTGATAAGATAAATCTCTTGCCCCTGCATGAATGTTACATCATTTCCTAACGACTACTCGGTTGTTTACGCACACTTCCACTCAACAGCAAACGACTTTGCTGCTTATCGGGGAGTGTATGTATCACCCCCTCGCCTCTCTGCTCACTACGTGTGACACACGCAGAATAAATTTGCTATAGGAAGTGCAGTGTAAATTCTGACAAATTAATATGCTTGAGAAAATTACGTTAAGCAGGTCCCATTCCATTCTAGACAGTAATAGATCACGAGATATCATGTACTGATTGATCGATAGAAGGTATTTGTTGTTCATAAACTGTACGACACATCCAAGACTACATTTGGTGAACCGGTACCTTCACGAGGTTCGTGTTGGAGTAGTAGACCCTGTTCTCGTTCTCTCTAACTGTTAAACTCGGTTCCAACGCAGCGGATATGTGAACTATCAGAATAAGAGTTTTCCCATATTAATGCACGAAGAAGTCAATACATAATAATAATATAACAATCTTATTACAGTCTAAAACACAACAATATCAACCACCAAATTATAAATATATTAAATAGTAGGCGACATGTTTCGACCGCAGTGGGCCATCATCAGGCCAAACTAGAACAAAGTCTTGGTACAATAAATGTGCTAAAAACATAATAATAAGTTGGTGTGTAGTGTGTTGTGCGTGCAATGTAATCTGTAAATTTTTTTGCAAGAAAGTGAAGGAGCGTACAGTGCAAATAATTCTGTGCCTTTTTTAATTAGTTAATTGTTTACCGCGTGATAAACTTTGAGCATAATTAAAGATTACACAATCATAATGCGACCTGTAATGCAAAATGCTTTCTTTCGTAATTACATCAGAATACGTTAACTTTTAACATGCCCCATTACTAATAAATCACAACAGGATTACCGAAACCATTTTTTTTTTTGAGAACTTAAATTCACAATCGTATACTACACACATTCTGATAGGGACTTTAGTTAAATTCCTCGCGTTGTTTGCTAAAAGATTTTGATGACGGCAGAGGTGCGACTTTCACGTGTGGCGGATGTCAAAGGATAAAATTTGTACTTATAATCCTCGCATTGAAGGCATTCTGAAAGGAAACGTCCATCATGTAATGTCTGCAGTTTCACATGCAGAGCTTCGACATGCAGTGGACAGAGTGTTTGTAAGATGTGACTAGTGTCTGTGAGACGAAGGGGAAAATTATCAGCACTCTTTTAAAATGTGGTTATTAAACCCCTAGAATTAATTATAGTACGTCGAAGTAAATGGATCTAGAACTCGACTTGCATCAGATTTGAATGGCGATGTTCACTGTCGTCACGCGAAATGTCTGAGTGGCAACTGATGACTTGATTTCTAAAAGAAAAGTCCTTGTACCTAGGCATGTAGTATGCACCTAAATTTTGGCGATACTTGAATATAAAATATATTTAGTTTTATACACGATCACCCTTCGTACCTCGTTGAGGTAGGTGAAACTTCTTACGGGATACGGGTGGGGTTCATCGAATCCACAAATATTCTTCACTATTTGTTTGTTTATTTATTTATTTGTATTTGTGTTCTAAAGTCTACTCTTATCCAGTTAAGAAAACAAAAAACATATTCTCACAACAGAAAAGAAAACAGCCATTGTTTTCCTCCAGAAATAACAACTTTTGTTTTTATTAGTTAACCACGCTATACACCACCTCACTCACTCACTCACTCAGCTCTGTTACTCGACTGCCAACGTTACTCACCCAATTCCGTTATTTGCTGCTAATCTTTTCGCGTTTAAATCTCAGTGTAGGTAACCCATTCTACCTATCACCAACGGTTCTTGAATGTACGTACGTTGGTAGTTTAAATGTATAACTGATGGCGGTGACCAACAATCGCTCTACCTAATAAAAAATATACCAAATTTGTCGGCTACATCTTATACAAAGTAACTTTTTTATCATGAAATTCTGTAGGGCTGTTTGTTTTGAGGTCATTCCTCCACGTTTATTTAAGTATGAACGATAGCCTGCGACACACTGCTTCGAGTAACGTAATATGAAGACCTGCGTACCTGCGTAATGTTTCGGAAAAAAAAAATTATATAGAAAATCAAAACACACATTTTATCTTCTATAATATTTTTCCAAAAGTTGTGACGTTTATGAGATGATGTGGAAACAGTAAGTAGAGCCGGACAGGCCACAGATGACAATAAAACGCATTTCGCATGCTGAATAACTAAGGTTACAGAAACACACTCAGAAAATGTAACACTTATCTCTTTCTCACCGCAACAATGTTTACTCGAAAGCGTCTCTTCGTTACATCATATGTACATTGTCTATCTTCTTCGGTTACTAAATTCTTAATCCTATTACTCACTGTATGTTCATGTTTGCCTAAATTTCTTTCCGTTTTCTCAACACCTCTTTCAAAAATTTGACTTTTTTTTCGCAACATGTTTCAAACGTTTAGCTTTTAGTTGGGTTATGATGCAATTATTATTGTAGCGTATAGTGTGAATCCAAGCGCTTTTTTCAGGTTTTTTCTCATTCTAATCTTATGTTGTCTTCTCTTTGCGTCCATATTCTTATCCATACGAAAGTCATGGGCGAGTTATTGTTTTCCAGAACTGAATTTATATATACACAATACTTTTCGAGTTTCAGTTTATATGCATTGTTTTCATAATTATATTTTTCGAAGTCATTATTTAAGAATTACGTTCAAGTCACGTTTAATTATTTCTCATAACATCCAACGTCTTTACAACACAACGATTGCTAAATAACAGTGAATAAAACTTCAGGCTTTATTTTATTTTATAGTAGCGATCCAATTCCTACAGTTTCTTTCGACGATATTAAAAATTGCCTCTCAATTAAAGAAAATTTGTTTTCTGAATTGCCAATAACTTGGGTTCTTTCATTTTGGAGTGTCGTTGTCTTTATTTCTTTCGGGAAGATAAGGGCTTGCGAGCACTGTCAACAAAGCACGGTTTCTGATCGTAGAGATGGATTTCTGTCCGCAAGCTATGGGCTATCCACCACCGTCAGTTCAACCCAACATAACTCATGAATGTAACTTTATATAACTGTACATCAGGGCTTCAGTAATGAATGAGTCTCACACTTTTGAGATATATTCATAACGGACTGTGTACCAATGATGGCTCGTCATGGAAAGAGAATAAATATTCAGTAACCGGTAACTGTGTAAAAATTCAGTTTTTTAAATCTCGTGGATAGAGAAAAGGATAAGTAATCGAAGAGGAATTTGAAAAATAAAGTTGGATTACGAGAAAGATGTAGGAGATGGTTGTACAGGTCGTGAGGCCTCACATCTCAGGAGAGGGTAATATTCTTCCAAAGAAGTTTTCCAACCAAATTTGTTGTTATGGTCTAGAGTGTCCCAACAGATAAATTTTCCATTGTACGTCAGTTTAACTGTTTTAGCCTTTAATTTAATTTAATATCTCATAAGAGGCCTGTTTCTTTGGTTTTCCTTAAAAGAACCTCGCGTGAAATTTTGATTCTTAAACCCGGATAGTATTTCCCGTCGATTGAAAATCTCTGTTCAGCAACAATGGGATAGTAGAGTAAAAAGACTGACCCTGCAACAGAAGCAACAATTTGGAGGTCGCCGATGCCACAGTAATAAGGAAGTGAAAATGGCCGCCCGTGAATAACTGCGAATGCAAGAATCAAATTCCTATAGCCACGAATTTCAAATTTGTGCGAAGATGGGACAAACGCATCAGTGTTCTTGGGGATTATGTTAAAAAATAGTGATACTTCAGTGGAATAAACGAGATACACTTAAATTTTTACTGATATCACATGTAATTTTTGTGACCTAGGTAACTTTATTTGTTGGAATTCAAAGAGATATTAATGCCCATTAGTCGTAAGTACTGTAATAAAATTTCTTAAAGCAAAACAGCCGATAATATGCGTGGATGTTTCATATTTCACATTCTTTGTTTGTACATTGAAGCCACCCCGATGAAGGGGTATTCCATAACATTAGTGCCGTCTTGACCTGTCCGACACTCTATACTAATAGGATATAAGGACCGTGCCATTTTAAAGGCTTCAGGGCTAACATGAGTCATCATTCTACATTAGGAGGGTAAACATTTTGCTTCTCCATTTTCAGTTTCCGTACTTCCCATTCCCGGCTTGTTTGCGGAATAGAAAGCAAATGCTGTTGGTTAAGGTTTATTAACCTCTTTGAATTTGAGATTTGTTTGTTAAAGTAGCAGATATTCGAAGAGCGCAATTAATATCTATATAGTATCACTGTGCATTTTTATTATCTGCCCCTTTTGAGACAGATCTCTGAAAGACAGAAGACAATAGTCTGATAGATCATTGCATGCAGACAGGTTCTGAATTATAAAATTTTTATCTCAATTCTGCGGATAGACAAGGAAAACAGCGCCTCACGCGTATAATTAGTTCATTAACGAGCACTAAGCGACAAACTCCATAGCGCAAAGCTCGTCCTGAGTAGGTAAAGGCGGCAGAGCAATTCTATAAATTCCCCGGATATTGTAAGACCTGTAGGATTAAAACTTGCTTTGAACTGCATGCTACTTACTATCCCTGTCCAGAGTCAGTTCATTTCAGTTAACATCGTTACTGTTTATTTGAAACATAATAATATTAGGCTTATAGTTATATTTCGTTCTTTCGATGTTCGAGAGTAATCACGCCCTCTTTCAGCGAAGTTTTACTTTCAATACTTCCTCTACTTCGTCACTTATTTTTTTATGACTTACTCCCTACTTAACTAATTTAATTACATTTAAATTTCGGTGTACTGCTACATTGTCCTTAGATATGGCGTCTTATAGATTGTTATCACTTGTTTTCACATCCTCAAGTATTTAACTTCCACATTGAATTTGTTTTCGCTGAAATACGGCCTTGAAAATGGTGCCGTCAAAATAAAATCAACTAGACAAATCTGTATTCATATTTTTGTACGTGCGCTAATATGTTGGTATTCCACACTTCATTTGCAGGAACCGAAAAAAGTTTGTCTGTGTACGTTAAGGGAGTGCATTCAGAATTTGTACACATGTTAACAAACGTCGACGTAGTACTTGCGGTGTCAGTTATTTTACTGGAATTGACATCTGCGAATAGTCTATTATCACCTTCATTTTTGTATAAACCTGTGTGATGTCAGGCATTCCGCTGATGAAAATTAGTGCGAAGTGGCACGCTCTTTGTTCTTGAGTGCGGGAAGGGGCCTTGGCGCCTGGAAGCAATGTGATTGAAGGAAGTGCCAGCAGTGTTCTCTACTGACGTCAGGGGCACCACTCATCTCATTCTAGTTAACCGTGAGACACATTGGACGGCTCCCACCGGGAGGATAAAATTCAAGTTAATTATGATTTTATGTGCATTTACAAAAAGTTGAAGAACTTGTTTGTGCTATCAATTCACACAATAATTCCAACATATGTACTAACGTTAAGATAACATTTTTCCGCTCCGACAAACATTTTATGCACAAATTGTAATGTATTTAACAATACATCTAAGTTTTATATAGTTTTATTGCTGTTCAGAAACTACCTGAAGATGTTCAAGATACATCAAAACATGTCGGAGTTATGACAAATTGTGCGTAAAAATATATAATTTTAAAATTAGTGCATTTTTTGGTTTTATTGTGTGAATTGTTTATAAATTCGCGTTCATGAATAACTGTAAGATCGTTGTGTTATTTCGTTTATCATTTACTCCAAAAAAATAGGGTATTTGAGATAATCACGATGGGGGAAATTACGATTTGGTGTGCTGAGATGTGAAAACTTTTATATTCACGTATTCGTTGTTTATTTAACGACGCTGTCAGTAATTCATAATATATACATATACGTGGTCGAATAAATGAAAAGTAATTCAAAGACAACTCGAACAAAAACAAAAACAACAACAACAACAACAAAGACGACGACGACGAAATAAATTTCCACAGAACAGTCCGCAAAAATAAAAACACAAAATTAATTAATGTACTAATATTACCCGAGGGTTACTAATAAACAAATGATGAAGAATGTAATGGCAGTGACTTAATTGGGTGTGTTATTCTTGAATTACCTTGAGGCACTAAGGCAAACAACAAAGCACGATGTTATGTCAGAACATATGCCGTAATATCGCAGTCGGTGTAGTCACTATGCTGGGGGTTGGACAGCTGTTCGGCTTCCGATTCCCTACAGGGTAAAATTTTTATTCTCTCGTCCAGAATTTCCATACCGACATTGGACGGAAAGCAACCTACTATCCATCGAGCGCACGAGGTGGGTGGGGAAGCTCTTTCCTCTGGAGTAAAGCAGCCGGGACCTGAAGCATACCACAGACCTCTATCTAATATATAAATTAAGAATAAGCACAGTTTTACTTTTACTCCCCCCATGTCTTCATAGTGTGCACAGGGAAATCAGTTTGCTTTTAAAGGTATTATGTTAATTAAGTCAACAAACTCGTAGGATTTAAACTGGTAAATTAAAAATCATGATGTTACACTGTAGTTGTAATTGTGTGTTTTATATATGTAGATTAGGAAGATAGTATTTGAAAGCATATCTAACAAAATGATTTATTAAATCTTTGGCATTAAAATTACACTGATATATGCATTAAAGTTTTGGCGATTAAGCAGATCATACCGTGGCATTACATTCTATATTCGCTCACCATAGAAATAATCACACTGTACTTCCAAATATAGTTTTAAACATTCTTCGTCACAAATAAAGTTGTAACTTCCCAGCTTGTGCTTGAAGTTGATGATGAGAAGAAACTCTGGCTTAGTGGTAAGTACTTGAAACGCTGTAAACCTTGCCGTCGAAGGAAATTATTAAATTCATCGTTATGTGATTTGTCAGAACCTGCTGTGTTCACCAAAATGTCAGTTAACAAACGACTTTTGATATATTCACCGCGTTGAACATGGAGACAGCCGTCATACGACGCGTGACGCCCCATGTAATATGCTCGATATTTAACAAATTTGGGGGAATACGTATATTGTCTCTAGCTTCAGGACTGAGGTAAGTCTACCCTCAACATGGAGACAGCATATTCCCCGGCAACCTTATAAACCGTCAGAAGGTACCGCGCCACATCTCAGGAGACCTTTGTCTTTGTAGTTTGACACGTTACATTGACTGACAAATGTTTGGTAATTTTCTAGCTTCTCTTAATGGAATAAAGAAAGCAGTTTTTCGGAAGCTGCTTCTAATTCCGTCATCAGGCAAATAGTATGAATTCTACTCCCTTGGGCCCATTGTATGGAGCCAATATTAGTCCGCGTTCTAATCTACCTAGTCAGCCCAGCAAGGTCGTTTTAATGTTTATATCTAATTATGAAAGCATAGGCATCTTCTGGTACCTAGTGTTCCTGTAACCAAACCGTTATGATGTGTAGTATATTTGTCAGTTTAGTAACACCTCCGTCACAAACTTCGAGACTCATCATAACATTATGCCATCCACCCTTCTGCAATTTCTCATTCGGTGTCACCATGTCTCTATCTTGATGTTGCGTCATTAGGTTACACAAAATGAGATTATATAAGGATGAAAGATATAGGAAAGGGATAGTACTGAGTTTAAGGAACATGGTAGAGTGTTGTTTAGACTGCAGTCTTTATATGCCAATACATAACATGCGTATGTGAAATTCATAGCGGTGGAAAAATTTTAACGCAATAAGGCTGTGGGCTAGGACGTACCAGAATATGGACAAATACTGTGATAGCTGTTAGATTGCGCTTTCCGGAGGTAGCTGAATCCGAAGAGGAAATTGGTTTCTCCCTTGATGGGATTGCATGAGACGGAAGTTAAAAAGGGGAATGTAAGGAAAACTGAAGTAGAGCTGTTCTCTGGAGTGGCCTTATTCGGCAGGAAGTAAGGAAATGAAGCTACGATTTTGTCTTCATCGACGTGAAGTACTCCATATTTTAATACTGCATTCAAAATAAGTATTTTGCTAAACGCTCTCTTGCTAAGGGTTCTGTGACTGGCTTTAAGCTTTCACTGTAGATGTCTCGTTACTGAAGTGACACTGATACAAAATGACACACGTGCCTTTGCGAATAAAGAGCTGTGAATATTATGTCTTTCAGGTTGTAAAACCATGTAGTTTGGTAGATGGATAGCAAAATGTATGGCGTTACATCTCAGAAGTGATAATTTTTTATTGAGAGACTCTAATACTCACGGAGTAATCGTCATAGTCACAGACGTAAGAACCTCAGACCTTGAACAGCGTAATAATAATAATAATAATAATGTACTGGAGGACAATTTCAAGCTGTACTGGAATCGCAGCATAATTACGGCCAAAATAATACCTTCTAAGCGACCTGACATAACTCTCATGAATAAAAAACAAAGAACCCTTTTTTGATAGACATAGCTGTCCCGAATACACATAATCTCGCCAAAACAATAACCGACAAACAAAACAAATACCAAGAACTGGCGAATGGAATATGTGCTATGTGGAAGCAAAATGCATCACAGGTGATCCCTATAGTAATATCATCTACGGGAGTAATTCCAAAGTCGCTATCCCAAAGTCTAAAGAGACTTAACTTGCATCCAAATACATATATACAAAGGCAAAAATCTGTAATTCTTGGCACATGTTCAATTGTAAGAAACTTTTAAACTATAAACAAGACCACCGAGCCTAATCCTGTTCATTACTAAATTCCAGGATAGGTGAAAATTTTCCACCTAAATCTGAGAAGTGAGAAATTCAATAATAAAATTAAATAAATTTTTGGTGAAACAAGAATTAAAATTGTTGGATTACAACAAGATAATTATGTTAGATTGAAAGCTGTCACGGTATTGACTATTAAGATTACTGGCTTTTGGGTTGTGTCCCCGTGCAGTCTGGTGGAATTGCATAGAACTTTTAGAAGAGACTGTTGTTCCTCACGATAACCTGATGATCGTGGCAGCAGATTTCTCCGAAATGTCTCTACTCTTACACTAAAATGCACGGAATCTCGTCACAGGAAACGGCAGTCTCCAAACTCATTAGAATCCATATGCCACAATAGAAAAAAATATGTTGTGCTTAATTAAACGGCCACACTATCTCAGCAGGGTAGATCATGAACGTAAAATTAGGAGTAGGAGACAAAGGACGGATATAGGGAAATATTATTTTGTGAATAGGACCTTCCAAGACTGGAACCAGTTACCTGCAGAAGTGTTAGGAACTCTCCCCTGTAAACCAAATACTTTGAAAAATAGGGTAAGGAAAGTGATTAATGAGGTGAGTTTAAAAAAATAAATAAATAAAGTATGTTGAAAATCATCTAAAAGTGTAGTGAAGTGAAGTGAAGGGAATTGAAGTGAAGTGCAATGTAGGAAAGGGGCGAAAGCGGGGCGTAATGTGAAGGGTATATATGGGTAGTAAAGTGGTGAGAAACGAAGGCCTGGGGTAAAAGCGTGTGTGCAATATGTGTGCGGAAAAATATTAGAAACTATATAAATTACTTTCTTCCCTTGGTGTTGTTTTCCTTATGTGCATTTTTGTTAACTGTATTTGTCTTGTGTGTATTGTTGTCATATTATGTGTGTATTGCTCTTTTTCTTTAGATGCCGGACTGCTGGCTAGAAGTCAGTATCCCGAAGGTCCAGCGAACTGCCACCTCGACACAGGTTTTTCTTGATTTCCCTCTGTATCTAAGCGAATGTTGAGATGGTTTCCATGTCGCTACTACATGCTTCTCATGTAGCCCTCCCGACATAAACCTCCTAGTTACCTGTCTCATTATTGTGTACATGTAAAATAACCACTGTCACCGGTTGACAACCCAATTGCAGTTTATTATTATTATTATTATTATTATTATTATTATTATTATATATCATTGTCTTCTTTATTCAGGGTAGCCATACACATATTCCTGAGACAAACCATGTCC
>JGI20166J26741_11790807_pt1 | contig 10234 bp, 7 predicted proteins | sample TergutCu122P5_FD_26741 | JGI IMG/M metagenome (IMG submission 26741) | reverse complement strand
CGGTTGATTTCCATTCTGACGACGGTCGTTCTGAGTGCCGCCCCGTCCCTGTTGAGCCTTTGCCTGCTGCTCTTTTTGTTTGCGTTCGAGTTCATCTTTTGCTTTGATCGCCGTATAACATTCGGCCACTGTCACAAGTCCGTCGTTGTTCAGATCGAGAAAATTTTCAAATTCGTCGATGATCGCTCCCGTTAACGGTTGCCCGTTGGCAAATTCAAGAAGTGTCAATTGGCCGTCATTGTCTTTGTCGCGTTCGGTGAACCACGCCGGCACCCCTTCCGGAAGATGCTCGTAAGTTGTCGAATAAACGGTGAATCGCCTGGCACCGCCGGAACCGCCGCGCAATTCGTTGCCGATCACGATTTTCAATTCGTCCATCGTGATTCGACCGTCCCGGTTGATGTCGGCTTTGTTCGTATCGATTTTCAGGTTGTCCCACTCGCCGGCGGCTTTGTCGATCGACCCGTTCTTGTCGCGATCATAACGGTTCATGATTTGTTGCGCCGTGTCGTCGGTTTGACGTTGAATCCGGTCGGCGTTCGCACTTTCGGCGGAAACGTTTTGAGCGGTAGCTTTCGTTTCCACCCGCTCGCCAAAATTGAGCACTTTGGGATAGGTCACCGATTCGCCGAACTCCGGAACAAGCGGGTTCGTCAACTTGGAACCGACGCCGAAAACCGAGTTGTTGTTTTGTGTACGCCCCAAACTCCGCTGTAATTCACTCAGGACGATCGGCTTGCTTGGGTCCATACCGGCACGTCGCATCATCATTTCGGCAAATCCGCGACGAGCTTCCGGGATTTCGTCCAATGTGACACGACCATCGTTATTGGCATCGTAAGTTTTAAGAATTTCAATCAAACGATCCCCCATTCCGCCCCCCGATGCACCGCCAGGAAAGCCACCGCCCGGGAAACCGCCGCCGCCACCTGGAAAACCGCCCGGACGCATTCCCCCCATTCCGCCACGCCGCCCGCGGTTGTCCGAATTTTCCTGGGCCGGAGAAATGCCTGACATGAGCAGAAACCAGAAAATACAAAAAATGAAGACCATCCGGGACATGGTGCATGACAGGGATGATCCGCATGATTGCCGGTCTTGAACTTGATTGATGGAAGACATAATAAGCGTAAAGTGAGTGTGAAAGTGTTATACGAAGTCACTTTAAATTTTCGATGCCGATTGTGGCAAGTCCTGCAACACAGGAGGTCTCATTGGAGGCCAAAAGCCGGCGTTTCCGTCAGTAACTTTTTTGCCACTGCCAATCTATTATAAACGAACACCACCCAAAAAGAAAAGTTTTTTTAAAATGGACGAAACCCGGTTCTTGCCGACGTGTTTATCATTTCAGAGGTAAAATTGATCCTATGGCATTGGGCGTCAAAGCTGCCTGCGGGGCTAAAAGAGCGATCAAGGGGAGCGGAAAAATTCCAGCCCAATTTTTAATTGACTCTAAAATGATTAAAGGAGCAAAAAATGACGAAGAAACTTTTGGTGTTGAGTATTGCAGTGATTGCACTTACAGCAACAGCCTCGCTGGTGATGGCTCAAGGGCCAGGCGGACCAGGTGGCGGTCGTGGCCCAGGCGGACCCGGTGGTGGTCGTGGTCCTGGTGGCCCCGGTGGCGGGATGATGATGGGAGCCGCCGGAGTGCTCATGAACGAGGATGCCCGCAAGGAGTTGGGAATTACAGACGATCAAGAGAAAAAGCTTACCGAAGCTCGTGATCAAATGCGTGCATCGTTCGCTCCGCCACAAGGTGGCCCGGGACAGCGTCCTGATCCGGCTCAAATGGCCCAAATGAGAGAGCAGATGCAGAAAATGCAAACTGAAATGCGAGCAAATATCGAAAAAATCCTTAACAAGGATCAGGTCGAAAAATTGGACGTAATGGTGTTTCAGCGAAGCGGTGGTTTGGATTCGCCGATGGCCAACAACGAAACACTTCGTGCGTTGGGTTTGAATGACGAACAGAAAAAGAAAATTGACGCGATTAATGAAAAAGCGTTCGCTGAAATGAGGGATATGTTCGGTGCCGGCGGCAGCCCGCGCGACATGAGCAACGAGGAACGCCAGGCGATGCGCGACAAAATGCAAAAATCGCGCGATGCACGGGCTGCGGAAGTCAAGGCTGTTTTGACACCCGATCAGGTTGAAAAAGCGGTGAAATTGATGGATAACGTGCCGGACTACCTCAAGGCGCGTCCCGGTCAGGGTGGGCGTGGCGGTCAGGGTGGCGGTTTCGGGAACTATCAACCGGGCCAGGGTGGCGGAGCCACGAACCCGAATCGTGAAGCCGGTCGTACCCGCCAGGGCAACGGCGGCGGTCGTCGTATTTCCGGGAATTAACCCCCGATTTTTGTCAGACTTTCCCCGAAAATCGACACTTGATAGTATCAGTACGTTATGATACCATGATTTTCGGGGAAACGACATGCAGCGAGGAATTTCTGAACAGGCGTTGACGCAGCAGACGCCCGGCGAGCTGATCGTCCGGAGTCTCGAAGGGGACCGTGAGGCGTTCGGACGCATCGTCCGACAGTATCAGGGGTTGGTCAGCAGCGTCACCTTCGGCATGACCGGCGATTATCACAAAAGCGAAGACCTCGCTCAGGAAACGTTTCTCGTCGCGTGGAGGCGGCTGGCCGAATTGCGGGATTTCCAGAAACTTCCGCAGTGGTTCTGCGGCATCGCGCGAATGCTCGTGCGGAACGACCTGGGCAAGAACGCGACCAGGCCGGTGATCATTTCTTACGACGCGGCGAATACGGAGAACATTGGTGCGGAGCATGTTGCGGACAAACCCGCGTGCGATCCGGAGCCGCTGGATCACGTCATCCGCGAGGAACGCAACCATCTTGTCGCGGAGGCAATCGCCAAAATCCCGGAACGTTATCGCGTCCCGCTGGTAATGAGCATCCGCAGCGGCATGAACACGGCGGAAATTGCCGCCGCACTTGAGATTTCCGAAGACACCCTCTACCAGCGAATCAGCCGGGCGAAAAAATTCCTGCGTTCCGAACTGGAAAAACAGGTCGAACACTCGATTCGCGCAACCGGGCCGGGCGAATTCTTTTCGCTCAGCGTCGTCGCGGCCCTGCCGGTCGTCGCCAAACTGACCACAAGCCTGGCCTCTGGCGGCAAGATTTTTGCGACTGTTGTCGCTTCCTCCGCCGTTGTGTCGGAACCGGCACTCCTGCCCCCGATGGCGACCGTCAGTGCCGGGACAAGTTGCTCAACCGGCGGCTGCTCGACCACCGCCACGTCGTTTTCCTTCGGGGTATTCCTGACTTCCGTTGTTTCGATCATTTCGCTCATCTTTTCCTGGTTCTTTTGGGTGGTCGGAGCGGTTCCAGGTCTTTGGTTCTCGATTCGCAACGCCCCGACGCTTCGGGCAAGACGCTACCTGACGCTGTTCAGCCTGCGACTGCATTTCCTGTTCGGCTTGATTTGCTGTTTCTGTTTTCTCGCACCGGCGTTGAAAAAGACGTTGAGCTTCTGGCTTTTCAGTCCTCCTTACATTCATTGGTTTACTGAGCACGACCTCTATGCCTTACGTGGCATTTATCTCCATTATCTCCATTATTTTTACATCTCCTTTTACATCAGCCTGATTTTGATTTGTGTGCCGACGTTCCTGCTTTTGATTCTTTCACCGCTTGTTTACCGCCGGATTATTCGTGAAGATACCGGGCTTGTTGCGCGAAAAAATGCTGTTCCGCTTGAGGAGTCACCGCTTTCCCACAAACGGCTCAGGCGTTCGTTCTTTCGTTACGGCGGCATGTTGTTCGGGCTTTACACGTTGACGGTAACCGTGTTGGCGTGTGACGTTGACCAATTTGCCTGGACCGCCGGATGCGGGTTGCAAGCCTGGGAAGTCTTTTTTCGGAATCATGGAACGCTGTTCGGAATCGTCGGTTTGCTTTTCCTGATCGCGTTCCGGCAATCGCACCGTCATTTCCTGCAAATCACAAAAGACGAAGAGACGTTTTCCAAATTCCCGCCGCTTGTCACCCGTGAAACACCGTTTCGGGAACGTCTGTTCCTCGAATGGATCGTGTTTTTCGGGGTATTTCTCGCTGCCGGACTGATTGCCGTCATATCCGTTTCCTTCTTCAATTGGATTCCCAAGTCGCCGTTTTTGCTTTTCACAATGCTCCTGCTGATGTTCGGCGGTTCGCTCGGAGTTTCGGCAATCAGTGTTCGATTTCCGTCGTTCCGTTGGCTCGTGAATATTTCCGGGCTAAGCCTTTTTGTTGTCGTCACGACGTATCTCCTGAAAGCCACGTTGTTGAATTGGCAAATCTTTCGTTTTGCCGGTTTTTTCGACTCTGTCAAAAACTGGCCTGTCATTTACGGGATCATGATTTTTGATGCCTTCCTGCTCATCGCGGCAACGGCAACGCTTCTTGCCGGCGGGCTTTATTTTCGCGCCAAATGGAAAGGCTCGCATTCCTTTTTGGAACGTTTCCTCTCGCGACAGACGTTGATTTTCATCGCCGGTGCGGTTATTTTGCCTGTTTTGATCCTGTCGCTGTATTATCAGTCTTATGCCAAAGTCCGTTATTTTGTTTATCAATTGGCCGTAAGAAGCAATGCCGACCTGAGCGACCGGCATTACGAGCGAATGATCGCCCTTGCCGATGTGGTCCAAAATTGGAGTGATTCGCAAGACATGAATCTTCATGCTTCGCTGAGAAGTTATTATCATCAGCTTGCGGCGGGCACTCGCGCCGAAATGCTGCTCCGGCTTGGAAAATATGACGAAGCCATTGCCGACTACGACGAAATACTGAAGCACGACGTCAAAAATTCCGGTTCCGAAAGACGTGACACCTGGTATCAAAGACATTACACCTGTTATCGCGGCCTCGCCAGGTTGCTCAAGGGCGATTACGCCGCCGCGATTGCGGATTTTGATTTCGCCTTAAGCGAGCCGGCGTTGTACGGCGGTGCGACGGCATTCTATTACCGGGCGGTTGCCAAAGAGAAACTGGGCGATTTGCCCGGTGCGATGACGGATTATTCCAAAGCGATTGAAGACCTCGAACGTTTTGCGGAACCGCCGCCGATTTACTCCGCCATCCAACGCCCCGAAAGCGAAAAGGAACGCACCATTGGGGATTGGCGAAATGTCGGCTACAAAATCACGCTCGACGGCTTGAAAACGATCCGCGACCATTTGCAGTCGCAGTGCAACGTGCCCGAATGAACCAGAGCCGCGAGGGTTACCGAGCGGCCGCACCAAGGTAACCGCTCCATGACTGTCGCGGCTCTGATTGGGAATGATACTTTTTGACGAAAACCTTACGGCGTCACTTGGAAATCACCGTTCCGATTCTTTCGCCGCTCAGCGCGCGTTCGAGGTTTCCCTCTTTTCGAAAATTGAAAACCATGATCGGCATGTCATTGTCCTTGCATTTGGCGATCGCTTCCTGGTCCATCACCCGCAAGTTCTGACGCAAAACATCGGTGTAAGACAATTCGTGATACAAAATGGCATGGGGATTCTTTTCCGGATCGTCGCTGTAGACGCCGTCGACTTTCGTCGCTTTGAGCAGTTCGTCCGCCTGCAATTCGAGAGCCCGTTGCGCGGCGGCGGTGTCGGTCGTCACATAAGGGCTGCCGGTTCCCCCTGCCAGTAAAATGATGCGTCCTTTTTCGAGATGCCGGATCGCTTTGCGGCGGATATACGGCTCGGCAACCGTGTCGATGCTCAGCGCGGTCATCAAGCGGGTGCTTGCTCCAAGATTTTCGATGGCATCCTGCAAGGCAAGACCGTTGATCACCGTCGCCAGCATTCCCATGTAATGCGCGGTCGCTTCCTGAATCGCGCTGTTGGCCGCCTTGAACTGGCCGCCCCGCAAGATGTTGCCGCCGCCCATGATGATTGCAATTTGTATGCCGCGCTGCGCACTTCGCACGACCTGCTCGGCCAGCCGCGACATGGCGTCCATCGAAATCCCCCGTTCCTGCGGCGGACAAAACCCCTCCCCTGATATTTTCAAAACGATGCGCCGTGCGGTTCCATTCATTTGTGCTGACATGATTTGCTTTCTTAAAATTTTTATATCCGTTCACGGTTTTTGTTTCTCACCACGAAGAAAAGGAGGCAGTTGTCAGGGGACAGGGGGCAGGACTTTTTGTATTCCTGCCCCCTGATACCTGCCCCTTGTCCCCTTTTGTGTCTTGTGGTGAAAAATTCCTTATTATGCGCGAACAGTTACAAGTTTTGAACGTCGATCTGCGACCGACCGCTAAAAAGAATCCCTGTCTCCTTGTTTCGCCGGGCAAGCCCGACCGCCAACTACTCGCTTTTCCGCGTCGTATCTTTCATGTGTTCTTCAATCCAGCGATTCAATTCGTCCCAGTCAACCGGCGGCAACGCGCTCCTGTCCGGTCGCAGTTTTTTTGCATCGCGAATGTAGACATGCACGATTTCATCGGCGCGTTTTTCGGTATTCCAGTGAATGAGAATACGGACGCAACGTTGCAACGAACCAGGGACGGGCATTTCGTATCCGCACATGAGTGCCGAATTCATCCAGCCGAACTGGCGGGCGGCCAGTGCCGGAAATTCGGCGTCCAGATCAGTTGTCGTCGAAAAAATGACGCTGCAAACGTCTTTTTCGTCGATTCCGTTTTGGCGGATCATCAGCGCAAAAAGCTCCCGCGTGCCGCGAAGAATCGCGTCTTTCGTATTTTCATCCACCGTGGTCGCCCCGCGTATTCCCCGACAATACATCAGATGTCCTTTTGGTATTGATTGAAAAAGGCGCGTTGATCGAACGGTTTTTTCACATTCGGCTTGCCGTCCGTTTTCGGAATGCCGACCGGCAGCACGACCTCGACCCGCAACGGCTCCGCAACGCCGAGCAGTCGGGCGATTTTTTTGTCGTTGTCGTCCCGCTGCACGTAACCTTGAATCCAAACGGTGGCCAGTCCGACCGCCGTGATGGCGAGCAACATGTTTTGTACGGCGGTGGCACAGTCTTCCCGGTCAAAAGAGGTCGTTCCATACGCCGGCGTCGGGTCGGCGAGACAGACGATCATCGCTTTCGCCGTTTTGCAGACAGGACGATCCGCGAATAGAGACGCGATTTCGGCAATCAGTTTCGCATCATCGACGATGACGAAACTTGTCGTTTGGGCGTTGCAACCGGAGGGGGCGTCGATTCCCGCCTGCACGATTTTTTTCAACGTTTCACGGTCAACCCGCACGTCCTCAAAATCGCCGCGAAAACTGAAACGTTTGGCAATGGTTTCAAAAAGTTCCATGATGACACATGCTCCTGATTCTGCATCGCAATGTTTTTTACCACGAAGTCACGACAAAAGGTACAGTTGTCAGAGGGCACAGGGGGGCAGGACTTTGTATTTCTGTCCCCTGACAACTGCACCCTGCCCCCTCAACAATGTTACCGGAACGAGACGCGAATTCCGGTTCCGTTTTCTTCGGGAAAAATCAGTTGTCCCCGCTCCGTGTAAACTCCCGTCCCCACCTTTTTTTCGATCAAATGCGGACCGTCGAGATCAATGTAGTCGGCGAGAGCGGCAAATTGAGCACTGCCGGAAATCGCAATGGATGATTCGATGCCGCAACCGAGAACGACTTTGAGCCCTTTTTCTTTGGCGTGGGCAAACGCTTGTCGCATCGGCGTCAGACCGCCGAACTTGCACGGTTTGAAATTGACACCGTAAAAAAACTCCGCACATTGATCAATATCGTCTTCCGAGGCGCAACTTTCATCGGCGATGATCGGAATCGGACATTTTTTCTTCAAAATGCCCATTCCCTCCCAGTCGTCGGCGGGGAGTGGTTGCTCAATCAGTTCGACCCCCAGCGTTTTCAGCTCTTTCGCATGGTGCAACGTCGTTTCAACATCCCATGCACCGTTGACATCAACGCGAAACACCGCCTGAGTGACCTCACGCAGGGCACGAACGATTTGCATGTCGTTTTTCGCCCCCATTTTGATCTTATAAACGGGCCAATCGGGATTTTCATGAAAACGTTCGAGAACCTGATCGATTGAATCAATCCCGATCGTAAAACAGGCTTGTGGCAGGGAGGCGGTCGGCCTGTACCCCCATATCCGCCAAAGCGGTCTGTTTCGCATTTTACCCCAAAGGTCACATGCGGCCATGTCGACGACCGTTTGTGCATAACGGCTTTCGCCGAGGAACGGGCGGAGATGCCGCCAAAGAGCGACCGGGTCGGCCAACGCGTAATCTTCAAGCAAATCACGCGTTTTTTGGATCAGTTCGGTCATTTCTTCGACATTCGTGTTGTAATAAGGGTTTTCCTGCACTTCGCCGTGACCGCGCAAGCCATCTTGCTCCAGTTCGACGACGAGCGTCCGCACGACACTCACCGAACCACGGGAAAAAGTCAGCACATGCTTCAGCGGCAAATCAACACGAATAATTCTTAGTTTCATGACAAAAATTCAAAACAAATATACTCAAACCGGTTGGAAATTTCTGAAGCTGAATACGGAACCCCTGCAACGCAGGGCGGTTGCGCAAGGCCAAAGGCCACCGTCCCTACCAACTGCGGTATAGCAAATCAATTTGTGAGACAAGGGAACTCAAATGAATTCGGCGGCAATTCCCTGTCTCTCAAAAAAGTATGATCCATTTCAACAATTCATCAAAATCATTCTATTTTTTTCTTTCCGTTAAGCAATGGTCTGGATACGAAAATTCTTCCCGGCCAAGAGAACGTTTCTCTGGAATGATTCATGTTGCAAGGACTCTCTATTCTACAGAGTTGGCAGTTTTGACAAAAAGTGATCATTTTACAAAAAATATTATTATTTTTTAACCTTATTTATGAATTGGACTTGCGATAAAACGAATGTATTGGCATTCAACTTGCGAGACGGTATGATGATGGTGGTGTTGGAAGATTTTTGACATAGACAGGAAATTTTTTCAGTAAACGCCGATTCTCAAAATGAGAGAAAAATTCCTGGAACAAATACAGGTGATGATTACGTATTATTTTTATCCCCGTTGTCTCTCGGCCACGCGTGCGATATTGAAAATGACGATGTTTTTCAAACAAGATAAAGTGCAGGAAGAAGCGAATCATGACATTCAATCGAAGTGATTTTGTACGTGTGGTCAAACGAATCACCGAAGCCTCCGGTTATCTCGACCTGGACATGCCGGAACAGGCGATTGAATCGCTTCGTTGCATTTCAAATGCCGGGCCGTTTGAAGCACAGATTAATTTCTTGCGCGGCAAAGCGTTGCAACAAGTGGAACGTTATGAGGATGCTGCCGCTTCGCTGGCCGCCGCCGCGAAAGGGGTGCCGATGCCTTTCAGGAAAGCGGCATTCGAATATTTGAGCGCGTGCGTGAAAGAATCATCCGATCCGGCATTTCTCGCCATGGAATCGCTCGGTATTTATCGGGGAGCCAAACCTTCTCCAACCACTCATCGTTTTATGGCGTAGCCGGTTTATACCGCAGTCAGAGTCAGTATGGACGGCAGCCTTCGGCCTTGCGCAACCGGCAGGGCTTCCGTATTCGGCTTCAGGAATTTCTCACCGTTTTGAGGATAGATGTCGTGCCGGTTGAGTGATCATGTCGATTTCCGGTGTTTGTCTGAGTTACAAAAACAAAAGGTGCTTCAAAATGAAACACTTTTTTGGAGACATATTGACATGGCGGCATATCAATGACTGGATTTTCTTGCGAAAAATACGGGAAAAGATTTTTCCATCGTTTGGCAAAGAAATTGCAAGTAACGAGAAGAACTGGCCCGTGGGGGTTTTCAGTGCAACGTGTAGCAGACTGTTAACTTGCCCTTACATTCTGTTAAGCTGAGTCACAGCTCGCTGAAACCCCACTTTTCTATTCTACTAAGGAGCGCGGCCAGCGGGAGTGGAAAAACTCCGGAGTATACTCAAAACGGTGAGAAATTCCTGAAATTGAATACGGAAGCCCTGCAACGCAGGGCGGTTGCACAAGGCCGAAGGTTGCCGTTCCTACCGACTGCGGTATAATTCCAAATACGCTCTAAACCGCCCTTTTTGTTTTGCTTCAGGAATTTCTCACCGGTTTGAGTATGACGAACATCAGTCTCTCTTTTTCATACAATTGACAGGCAAGACAAGGAAATTTGCACTACTGTCCCATCATTAATCGAACAGTAGCAACTGTTTAGGGATTTGAGTAGATTGACAAATGTAATTTTTGCTTTCAAACATCGTAAAAACAGGGG
>JGI20166J26741_11790474_pt1 | contig 10237 bp, 9 predicted proteins | sample TergutCu122P5_FD_26741 | JGI IMG/M metagenome (IMG submission 26741) | reverse complement strand
TACGGTGTGTACATCAAATGGCAATATACATGGTTTGTAATATATTCTTGTTTTTTTATTAATAGCCCATCGGAACTTACTTTCTGGATAGCCTACGTAATACAGTAGATAACATCTATGTGAAAAACATGTAAGCCTCTGGGATCCCAGAATGGGCACAGTTACCTTACAAACAAATATGGTTCTAATCATTGCCTGGCAATGACTCACGCAAATCGAAACATGTCGCTATAAACTGTAAACGTAAGTGTTAATTGTTGTTGTGTTAACTGAAATCTATGTAATTATATAGTGACTGCATTGCAAACTGGAGTTCTGGTGTATGTTTTACACTTTCATGTATGTGATGAGATTGAACTTTCTACTGATAACACCTGGTGGGTAATAGAAACAGGTTTGTATGGTTTATGGTTTAAAGCAAGTTACATGACACTTCTTTTGCTGTTAATACTACTTTTTATTGCACGTTTTGCAGTGTAATTTATAATTGCAGTGTGTAATTCTAGTCATACATACTTAACTTCCAAATTTTATTAATAACATAGGATCGGAAGAAGTGAATTTCAGTGGTGTGTGTAGAAGATTTCTGTTTGTGTGTGCAAGGCCCTTTTTTAGGATTGACTGGAAACCAGCTGGAGGGATTTGGTGGGATTTACTATTGCCTTCCAGAGACTACATCTATCATTTGTAGTATGTAACAGACTAACAGGATGAGAACGACATTGGTCATGATGATGATGATGATATTCAGTATTGATCATTTATTGTATTGCAGTCCTGAGTTCTTTACGTATTCATTTGAATATTTTGTACTCTAAACCCACATACCTTTAAAGTTCTTTATATCGGATCATGTTCTTTCATTGTGCCCCCTTTATCTCTTTGAATTCATACCAGAAATTTTGTTCCAGGAACTTGGGTTTCATGGATTATCCACTATTTAAATGTAAATTGTAAGATGTTTTCATCCAATGACATGAGTTTGACTTTTGACTTCTCAGGTGCCATAAATGTGGTGACTTATCATAAATTTAAGCCCTCTCAGTTCAGAATAGATTGCAAATCATATTTGTTTTCTTCTTTGGGTTCTTTGTAAGTTTGTACTAAAAATATTAAAATATGAGTATGCATTGTAAATTGTTATGTGAAAGGTACTTCGAGAAATACCAGCTGAGAGACTACAGGATCACTAGTATCAAAGAGTAAAGTCCCAGCTGAGAGGGTGGTAATTGCGCAGCTTAATAATTTTCCAGCCTTATGTGGAACCTATATGGTCTTTGCTATGTTCATAAGGGCTTACCACAGAGTGGACACAGCCCACATTCTCGCCCTGTTTTTTAAAGACCATTTTAATTATGTCTCCCCATTTGTGCCTAGGTTGTGTGTTTCCCCATTCCATCCCATTGTCCTTCTACCGCATTCATTGGTGGAGAGTACAAAATGATTGTTTTCATTCTGTGTTATTCTCCATCCTGTTCAGTATAAGGATATCATTCACGGTAGTATGACATTGGTTTATCCATATTAAAGTGCACTTGAGCTGTCTGGATGCACAGTATCACTGCATTTGTAAATGCCACAGAACTATGTATTTGTTCATATGAAGCAGTAGAATCCATTTCTTAATTGCACTGGGAATTAGAATGTTTGAACAGAGCTGTTCTGAAAAGGCCTTCTTGCATTTTAGCAAACTACAGTCATACAGTTTTCTGTAAGCTGTCTGTGATTTGTTCATGTTAACTTTTTGACATTTTAACAGTGGAGGTCAAGAGATTTGGTTGGACCTGCTGTCATTGAGTGAGCATGTGAATTGTAGAAATAAAGACAGGCACTTCTGGCTTCTGGTCACCTGAATGACTCTGTGGCATACATTTCTCCTTACTCCCAAATGTTTCATCACTACTATTGACAGATGAGGAATTTGTGTGTGCGCATGCGCACATGCAGTGCACATGATTGTAGTTGTAAGGAGAGACTGTCTGCAGTGTTGTAAGGTGACTACATACATATAGTGTAAATAATGTCCAACAAGATGATCTATACTCAGTGTTACATATTTTATCGTTGCTGTTCAGTGGGTTGAACTTCTACTCATATGTAAGAATTATATCAAATGGCAAAATTATAAATATACCTGGAGCGGGGAACAGTGCATTTGTTGTAAAATAATTGAGTGTTAATTTTAAGTATGGTGTTTGAAGATGGTTGAGTTATTGATGTTTGATACTACAATTGTAAATACATATACATACTGGTACAGACTTTGATGATTGTAAAGGTGATGTACTAGTGGAGTTTTGTTGTTAATATTGGATGGATTTATGGGAATGTGTTGTCTCAAAAACTTCATGCATTGGGGTTGTTACTGTTTTGTTCATTTAGAACAATTCTGTGTTTCCTTGCAAACTGTACCTGACCCTTACCTCATATTCTGTTTTATATTGGCAGTATCTGTTATTATTTTAATGGTAGGCAAAATATTGGTGCTGAAATTAGCTTCATATTTGCAGAGCACCTAATGTGGCTGCCTACTAAATACCATGACATATGATTGGGAACTTCAGTATGTATTTTACACATAGGCATAATATGGTCGTTTTTAGTATAGCTTTGTGTTACTGAATGTTGTATCATTAATTTCCAAAGAAACTTTAATAGTATTATTGCTCACACAAGAGTAATGTCAGTTTATTTCCTCATATAAGATTTAGTTTGATATTTGATAAATGCCATTCTTTTCTGATGTCAAGAGTGAGCCCACCCAGTTTAAAGTTTATGTGGAATTTGATATGTAGAGGTAAGTGGTCCTTAGAGGTGGTCATCACTTTAACTCAGTTTGTTGTTTAGAAAAACAGATCTTGTATTCATTGTTGGGTAGTGTCCAATAAGTTTCAGAGTGAAACGGTGTGTAGGTATATTTGGAATTGGACTTGTGGTGTTTTTTGTCCAAATCAACAGGTCTTGGAGATGAACCCCGAGCTTGGTTCAGTCTTCTGAAAATCCTCTCTTATTCAAATTTTGGACTGAATGTAGTAAGTGAAAATAGGAACAACCAAATTGGCCTGTTTGAAATTGGAATTTGGCTGTAATCCTGCTTCAGAAATGGGCGTCTGAAGTTGCCATGTGTTAAACACTTTTGTTATTTCATAAATCACATTTTGTGCATTGTGAAACAGTCGAACTTCATGGGTCAGAGTCATTTTTAAGAAGCTGGTAGGTCCTCAATCAAGACATTCCCTACATGTTATGGGACCGAAAGGTTCACTACTTTATGCAGAAAAGCTTACCACTGGTCCATATCTTGAGCCAGATGGATCCTGTCCATGCCCTTCGATCCCATTTCTTTAAGAATCATTTTAAATGTTTTCATCCATGCCTGGTTGTACAAGTGGTCTGTTTCCTTCAGGTTTTCCAACCAAAATCCTGTATACATAACTGTTTTCTTATATACATGCAACTTGCTTGGGCCATCTTATCCTTTTTATTTTATCATCCTAGTAATATTTGGTGAGGAATAGAGATCTTGAAGTTCCTCAATTTGCAATTTGCTCCAGCCTCTCATTACATCCTCTTTCTCTTAGTCAAAATGTTTTCTTTAGTGTTCAGCTTTCAAAAATCTTTGCCAAACAGCAGACAGAATAATAGCTCTCTGTATCTTAAACTGTATAATTTTAGGCATCAAACTGGAAGACAGAGCTGTTGAACCAAATAGTAGCAGCCATTCCATGAATTTAATCTGCTCTTAATTTCTTCATGCATGTTGTTTGCATTTATGACTGTAACTCTCAAATTTTTTAAGTTCACCCTATTTTCAGAGGATTTAGTAGCTATCGTTATATTGTGATTTCATGCTTTATTAAGTTGATGAGACATGAATATATACTTAAATGTGCACAGCATTTATGTCCAGTTCACCTTTCTTGCTGGCAGTTAATAAAGCTTCTTTGTTTTTTGTTATGGTAGTTACGTTTTCCCCCAGTAAGTTAACATATACAAGAAGCGGTTGTGTCCCATTCTTATTCAATTCTGGTTTTGATGGGCCATTCCAATGGGATATGCTACTACAAAATTGAAAAGCAGTGGTTAGAAAACATCTTGTTTCAGGCCATTCTAATCAAACATTTGTTTGCCTCTCTAAACTTTACTGTAGGCATCATTTAAACTCATTGTATTTAATCTCAATACTTGCAGTTTCAAGGGGGATAACAAACTTAATGAGAATTTTATTTAGAACTCCCTCCAAACTGAACCATTGGCCTTGTTGAAATTTGTAAATAGCTGGTGTACAGCTCAATGGAATTTCCATTTTTTTCCCCAGTGTCTTATGTATGCAAAATGCACAAGTAGTTGATTTGGTACATGCAGCTCCATACTGTTGATTACCAGTAATTTCATCTACATATCTTGCTAACCTTGATATGTAAATGTTGGATAAAATTGTGTGTATAGTTGAAATCATGATAAACCTCCACCACTGCTGCAAAGTCTTATTACCTTTCTTGTAATTAGGTATAATAATAGACTGCCTCTACTGTTCAAGCAATTCTTCCTTCTTACAAATAAAGTTAAGAAGCTTATTGCTGCCAGGACATAGTGTTGTACCTCCCGATTTTTGCCAGAGTTTTGTCTACACCTAGTGATTTATATCTTCTACATTTTCGTAGCTATAAGTATAAAATGGGAAGAAAATAAAATGGCCTATTAAAGTTCAGCTTGAGGTGTTGTTTGTTGAAGTAAATGGTCTTGTAAATATTCCTTTTTTGGACTCAATTTCTTTTTTTGAAAATCATGTTTTATTCTCATATTAGATGTAATTTAAGATTGCAACAGTATAAAGTGACCAATTTTAGTTGGCTGGGAGTGTAATTTTAGTTGGCTGGGAGTGTATTATGTTGAAACAAGTGGGCCTCAGAGGAGATTTCTCTTTTGAACTCATTTCCGTTTGTTAAAGTCACATTTTGTTTCAATATTGGACCATGTGTAAGAAGTTTAAAATAGAAGAAAATCAGTTGGATACATTGTGTTATGATACAGTTGTGGATTCATTCCATCAGAGTCCTACATCACATAAGGAAACCAAACATTCAACTTGAGCCCTACACCACATTAGTTGAATGTTTGGTCTTGTTATTTGTCAGTTCATTATAACCTTGGTACAAATATGATGTTCCTGTTCCATGCCAGTGTTCTTATTTCTTGAGTGTTGGTCTCTGAGCTCATTCTTTGTCATGACAATTTTTTTTTATTGTGGTGAATCTGCGCAGATTCACCACAATAAAAAAAAATTGCGCAGTGTAACAGTCTCCTGTTGTGGATGTGATTCTGGGCTAAATTGAACATTTGAAATGTGTTCTGCTTGTCTAAATATATTATACTTAACAGTGTGTGTAGTAATTTTTCTTGCACCTAATGTTGTAAAGGTACTGCAAAGGATGCTCAACTTCTCTGATCTTTGTATCCATTTTTCCTCAATATATTCTGTATACACATTCCCTGTTAGTGTCTGGGTCTTCCTCTTTGATTTCTTCCATGTCATCTTGCTTGCAATGCTTCAGATATGTGGTAACTAATGAATTTGGATAATCTGGATGATCAGATGAGTATAGCATTTCATGTCTGTAGTATTTTCACCTAGCTCTTTGGATGCTAAGGTAGTTGATCTATTTTGGTGTAGAATGAATTTTTCTCAGGTGAGACTGCCTAAGTAAAACTCTGATATTTAAAATATACACACAATTCAGACTTACAGGTATCTGTACCACACACAACATGAACACAAGCAGTTTTATTTTTTGATACTCCTTTGGGGGGGGAGACAAAGGGGGGAGGGCAGTTGAAATTATTAATATTTTTTTTTATTATTGCCAACTGTACCAATACAGACCGCAAATTTACTGAGTTCTATTTCATAATAACTGAATAACAGAAGAGAAATCTATCTAAAGCCATAGAGAGTGTTAAAAGAAAAAGATTTTGCATTGTTCTGCCATGTGTTCATGTACTATACAACCGGTCTCAGAGTATCAGCTTGATCAGATAGTGACACTCCTAGTAGAACCTGCTTCATTGGCATGAAAAGTATGGAACAATTGATTCAACTGGTGCCAGTACGTAAATTTGACTGCAGACTTCATGCAAGGGTTTGCACAGTACAGCAGTTTTGTATAGTGATGTCAATGTGCAAATTTGCTCAGATTATTTATTTACGTGGTGGATGAATGTGTGTGTGGAATTTGTGCTATGCTCTTGTTCTCTGGTGTGACATTTATTTACGTACTGGATGGATGTGTGTTCAGTATTTATGCTATGCTGCTGGTCTGTAGTATGACAGTTATGTGCCTTTATTTTTATGTCATTTAAAATGGTATCTTAAATTTATTTTAAAAGTCTCATAGATGCCAGTGCATATGACCAGAAATGTTTGTTGGTCCTAATGCATTTATTGGGAGTAAACTAAACACACAGTCCCATGGATCTGTATACTGTATGTAATCTGTCTGTGCACATTGAAGCTTTGACTTTCTAAACAGCCCTGACCAAACTGGATGTTGCTCACTGCCTCATTGCTAAGAGCTTCTTTTGCCAGTAACATATTTTGATCCTGAGTTTGGAATATTTGGAATTAGCTCAACTGCTTCTAGCTCTTGACCTAGACTCTGAGTCATACATAATTTAAATTAGTTTTAAGATATCCTGACAAAGTGAAAGGTTGAAGGCCTGCCTAACATTCAACCTTACTGATGTCACGTAGATAAGAAGTTCAGTTTTCACTGGCTGTGTCTTCTGCAGACAGACAAGTACTTCACAGATGTGGTTGTGAATAATAAAAAAAAAGAAAGTAGTTTGATGCAGGTATTTTTGAGTTCTGTTTCAGTGGCAGGATTCATATCATCTTCATTCCCTCAAGAATCTGTGTTCCTAAATGGTGTTTTACACATCTGCCAGTCGAAGTGTCTGCATCAACATGATAAGCAAAACTGAATACAGCCACAGCAGAGTGCTTGCTTGAGAATTGATGGGTTATTGTGTCTTGTGATGGCTGTAATTTTGAGACCTTGCAACCAGTTGTGCTGTAGTACATATTATTCAAGAATTGGATGATAATGTATTTTGTGGAAGACCTTGACCATTTTAGTTATTTGTTATAAGTATTGTATGTAATTTTGTGACTGAATTTAAAGAAAGAAGAGACCTTCTCTCCAACATGTGAACTGGAACGGCCCTGATCAGAACTGTGTATCATTAGAATGCTTTGTTCATTTGGACGGATTTAAATTCAGTCTGTTCCAGTCAGGATCTTTCTCTATATCTCTCTTGATTATCTGTCTGTTTCATCAGTTGCACTGTGTACAAGCAACTGCAATAAATGGCATTGCTCTTCAACTGTTGGCGTCTAGTTATTTTTTTCTCTCTTTCTGATTAGGGGTGTTCCAGGTAACAAGGTGGTGGTGGGTAGTTGTTCTGGTATTAAGAGAGTACTGGTAGTTAAGGCTTTTGGTTCTGATTAGTTAAGATAGTGTTGTGTAGTGAACCATTGCTTCCACCTTCATATTGAAACAACCCTGGTCAGATGTAAAGAGAATTGTAACAAATGTGGAGCAGTGTCTGGCAGATTGCTGTATGGTACCCCTCTACATTATTAAGTTATTTAGGCCTAGCAGGTTATTCTTCAGATTGCCCATTTTCTAAGAGGCAGGCTTCTATGTGACTGATTTTCAGCACTGCATGAAATATTGATGTTTGAGTAGAATTTGTTTATCATATTTTTGGACAAACTCTTCTCTGGGAGGATTGTTGGTCTTTATATCTACCATTAGCAGTTCAATTTATAATTATTATTTGCCACCTGTACTGTGAAGTGTAAGAAAACATGATAAACTCTAAAAGATTGGAAGTTTCTGACCATGGATGCATAGTAGACAGAAAGTTACATAATTTGCCAACCACAGTTTAAAGTCAGTTTTATTCATGTTTAGATTATGGAGTGCATTGCACCTTCTGTCAATTCGTTAGTTATTTCACTAGTTTTTAGATTATTTATGTGATGTGGGTGGTCCATATTTAATGTTATGTGAACATACAGTGTTGTGTATAACATGCCAGAGACCCTCCATGTTTGTATATTATGAAACATCTGCCAAAAACCACTCAGTTGATTGCTTAGTATTGAATTATATACAAACCATATCACATATAAGCATCTGTTCACTCATTATCCAAGCTCCTGGTTAAATTTGTGATGATAGTACATACGAGTTATTCTCAAACCCTGACCTTGTGTCCATTTATAACATTGGCTATGTACATGTATGTGATCATCGGAGGCTTTGTGCATCCAAATCTTAAAAAAGTATTGAGGTAGGAAGGAAGTTCTGGACTAAATTGGTTCTAAACTTTGAATAGTTAGGACATTTAATTTTAAATGTTTTTATACATTCACCACATCAGAACCACAGCTTCCAAAGTCTCAAGTTTTACTCAGAAGGAAGTACAGAGAATGAAGGGATCAAATGGCAGTGTGACCCTTAATAATCGGCTGCTAGAAAAAACATAGTTTTTTTTCTGTATGAAAATTGCAGTTCACTTCCAATATACAGGTCAGACACAGTACATGCAGAGTCTTAACAACGCTGTGGTTTTGACAGTTATTACTAGTTTCATAACTAAGCTTTTTATGTGTTTTGTTTTTGGCAGTTGTGTGTGAAGCATACCCAGCCGTTTAAATACCTATCCTGATTCCCTTCCATTCTCTCTGTAAGTGACTGGTTGATGTTCAGTTCCCCCCCTCCCCCATCCCCTTTTCATACTGTGTTCATATTATGTCAGAATTCCGGATGCACATTTCCAACTCATAATTCAAGACACTGTTGACATGACACTTTATTCTGTTGCCATCTGCCATCATAGACTTTATTCTGCCTTACATCAGTAGTTCATCAGTTGCAGTGGAAAGTAACCATGATCTGATTTTGGAGTGGAAGGGGTTGGTATGCTTGGATGATTTTGAATTGGAAGTTGTGACATATTTTAAGCTGCTATCCTTACATTCACTGGATTCCTTGAGAAGAATTTGAGTATAGCCAGTGCTTGGCTGTGATCTTAATATGAGATATCTGTTTTCATTTAGTGTACATGCCACTTATCAATTCTTTATAAATTTAAAATTTTTCTGTCCTCATATAGTATCCCATTTTTAATTTGTAACACTTCCATAAATGTGTTTATGTTCCCTTGTGCATGTCCATTCTTTAGGATGTGCTGATCTTCAGTTGTTAGAGTTTTGGTAAGATGGGCATGTTCATTAAAGTGGATTAGGAACTTTTATACCAGTTTGCTGAGTATATTTTTTGGGACATTCAGGACATGTTAATTGACATATCCCACTATGGCTGTGATCTTGAGAATAATGGAAGTATGGAATGAAGTTAGTGGGCAAACATAGGCTCTAAATTTAATAGGAGCCACCCCGTTGTGTTTTATTATTATAGTGGTATTATATTTCCTTCTACAACACATCATCAGTATTGACAACATTGTTAGTTAACTATATGGTGACATGTTTCGGCTATATAACAGTCATCGTCAGGCCAACCTAAAACATAGCAAAACGTATAAGTATCCAAGCTATGTTTTACGTTGGCCCAATGATGGCTGTTATACAGCCAAAGCATGTTGCCATATAGTTAACTAATAACGTCAATACTGATGATATTGTTGTGTTGTAGATGGAAATATAATACCACTATAAACATGGGCTCATTTTATGGCATTTTTCAGCTGGTATATCAAGTAATTAGTCCAGTATGTTAATTGTGAGCTGCAGTAACCTAGTAATTGAAGTGACTAGTTATCTGATGAATTACTGAAGTTTGACACCTGATGAGTAGGGTTTCTTTAGTTTGACATATGTGTCCAAACTGGCTGTAGAGCCAACCCAAACTCTGTTTTACTAAGAACCAGATACTTTCACACTGAAAGAAGTCTGTCACAACTTGTCAAAGAGGTGATGCATTAGCACAGGGCACTTGTGCCCTATGTTGCTATGAATATTTTACCTTCATCATTGCATTTGTGTTCCAGTCTATTCCTGTTTCATTCATGAGATCTGTACTTATACTTTTTTTTTTTCATTCATTCATTATGCGTTCTGTTAATCCATACAAGGTCGATCGACCTATGGGATATAGAAACTTATCACAATACAAAAGTATTATAGTCATTAAAATAATTAAAAAAT
>JGI20166J26741_11790141_pt1 | contig 10239 bp, 5 predicted proteins | sample TergutCu122P5_FD_26741 | JGI IMG/M metagenome (IMG submission 26741) | reverse complement strand
TGTACTGGAAATAAAAAATGAGCGGAACCGGAGAATCGCCGGTCTCGCCGAAATGAACAAAACATCCTATTTTACGAAATTTTCGTATTTCGGCGCAACCAGCAAACATGGAAGCGGTATGTATTTTTTCTCGCCGCCACAATATCTTGTTTACTCAAGTCTTTCAAACTTTCTCAACATATCGCTGGAAATCGGCGAATCGACAATCGTTCCTTGAAAAAGATAACGCTCCGGGCAAACAACCACTTTTTCCCCTTCGGAAAGTTCACCATCGACGGCGGCCAGGACATTGTTGTCGGAAACGATTTCGATATTCCGTGATGAAATTTCATTTTTTGGGTTACAAACCAGGCAATGTGTTTGTCCTTTTTCCTTGTAAACGGCGTTGCTTGGAATCGTCAACGCAACATCATGCCGGTCGACCGTCACCGTCAGAGAAGCACTTTGACCCGGTTTGAGCTGTTTTTTGTGTTCACCAAGCGACTGGTAATCAATCGCAACGGCGATTTTGAATTTTTGAACCGTCGAACGCAGATACCGGTCACGGGAAGGATAAACATCCATACTGCTGACCTCGCCGGTTGCCACCAAACCGGGAATGGCATCCATCTCAATTTTTGCGGGCTGCCCAACTCTCAAAAGACTGACCTGATCTTCCGGAATGTAACAGGTCACTTGCAGTTTTTCCGGATTCGGCAGTCGAATGACAACCCGCCCCGGCACGACTTCTTCGCCGACCTTGATCCAGCGGGGGCCGTCGTAACTCTGTTCATGGGCCAAAATCACAAACCCGGCGGACGGTGCCCGAATTTCCGCTTTTTTCAGGGATTCGTAACACTCATCCAGACGTCTTTTACGGCGGGCGACGAAAAACTCGAACGCATTGATCCGGCGTTGCCAAACGTATTGCTCCGAAAGATAGCCGGTGAGGATTTTCTCATAAGTGTACTTGCTCAGCGTTTCAATTGCCAACTCCTGCAACGCCAGCGCGTTTTCCGCATTCGTCAGGGCAAAATGATCCGCATGCAACTGTTGTTCCGAGACAATGCCGAGCTTGTAAAGATTTTCGCTCTCAACGCAGGAATCTTTCGCCTTGCGAAGTTTTTCTTCAAGCACCTCTTTTTCGGCCTTCATTTGGGCGATTTTGAGTTCGAATTCCGCCTTGTAGGCTCTGTAATTCTCTTTTGCTTTATCCAAATTGGTTTTCGCACGCTCCAGTTCCGCGTAATTGGAACTCTGCATGAGCGACTGGACAACGATTTCCTCTTCAATCCGGGAAGTGTCAAATCGAATCAGAAAATCCCCTGCATTGACATACGTTCCTTCGTCGACAACTTCAACAATGGTCGGTCGCCAATTGTCGATGTTGTTCAGGTCGCATTTGACATCGGCATTAACCGAACTTTCGATGATTCCACTCGCGGAAACGACATGGGAAAACAATCGTTTTTCCGCCACAAACGTAATCGGGGTCGATTTTTGCGCAACTCCACCAACATACGCTCCCAAAGTGGCTGCGCAAATCAAAATCAACAAAACAACAAACGGAATCAAGAACCGACGGCGTCGAAAAAACGGCCGACAGTGCGGGAGGGCGGGATTTTCAGTCATTATCGATGCGACATAAGAAATTTTTGTATGCTCAATGATGATCCATTGGAATTCAACTCAAAAAATCGTTGAGCGGTAGCATCTTGCGGCAATTCTCGCCATTCATTATACCAGAAAGTTCTTTCGAGACCAGTTTTTTTGAAAATTTTTGATTTTAATGGAAATTTTATGAAAAAATCGACTTATTTTATTGATTGTCGTTCGTTTGATACAAGTGATGAGATTTGATAAACGTTTCAACAGCGCGGGGGGTCAAAAAACGGATACTTTCCTGATTGGACACGGCATTCCGGATCATGGTCGACGAAATATCGACGAGCGGCATGGAGAAAACATAATGGCGAAACAACTCAAGTCGTTCAGGTGAAACGATTTCCTGAAAAACTTCGGGATGCGGGGGGGGACCGCCGGGACGATAAACCCCCACTGGAATGACACTCGTCAATAATTCTTTGATCAGAAACCAGTTCGGCAAATCATAATACATATCGGCCCCAACGAGTAAAAATAATTCCGCGTCCAGGAGCGTCGACTGAAAGTGCCGAACAGTATCAATTGTGTAACTGATTTCATCCCGGTCGATTTCAAACCGGTTGAGCATGAATTCGTCGATTCCCGTGATGGCCAACTCGACCATTTCGGCGCGTAAAACGCCGGATGTTCGCTTGTTTCGTTTTTGCTGGTGCGGAGAAATCCCCGACGGTACGAAAAGAATGCGGTCGAGACCCGCTTTCCGCAGGCAAGTTTCCGCCAGGATCAGATGTCCCAGATGAATCGGATCAAACGACCCGCCAAATATCCCATATCGCATCGGACGATTTCACTTGGGGTTGGTTATGTTTTTCTGCATCTTTATTTTTGTTTGGAGATTACCAGATGATCCAATTATACGTTGTATGACAAACCTCTCAAGCGAAATCATGATTTTTGTTGCTTTACGAAAAAAAAAGGATGCGAACCAACCCGCACATCCTGACAAACGCTAAGAATCTGCAATACATGCCGATCATGAATATGATGCGTTTTCACAAATCCGATTCGGTTTTGTATACGGTCATCCGATCAACCAAACATGGCAAGGGGTGTAGCCGCACTGTTTGTAGTGCGAATTCCATATTTGGCGGCACAGTAGTGAAAAGATGAAGCCGGATTTTTTTGAACAACATTTGAAGGAGTTTCCCCCGGAACCGTCTCCGGTCGAACAAAGTTCGACGCCGATGTTTTCGGCATTGCCGGAAATCATCCAATCGTTTCAAAAAGTCACCGGTTATCAACTCAAATTTGCGAAATCCGGAATGTCGCTTCCGGAATGTTTCGTCACGTTTCCCGTTTCGTCGCTGAAAGATCAATCCCCTTATTTGCTTGGCCTGGCGCGCAATCTGACTTCGATGTCCCTGATCCCCGAACGTGACGTCGAATATCTGGCCCGGTCGCTTGCGGACCTTTTGAGCGAAGCGCATTCCTGGCAGACTGCCCTTCGCCAGCGGGAAGCTGAACTTGCCGCCAATGTCCAGCTTACCTTTCACAACCAGAAACATTTCGGTCTTGCCAAACAACTCGAATCCCTTTTGCAGCACGGGGCCAAAGCGGTTCACTGTGATGCCGCGTCGCTTTATCTCCTGGATCATGAGACGTCTCTTCTGAAACTACGGTCAATCTGGGGACTGCCGGAAGAGCGTCTTACTGATCCGCCCCGCGAACTTTGCACGGCATTGGCCGACCTTGAAGCGATGCTCGGTCATGCGGTGGTTCTCAACGACGGGTTTCTCAACGAACGCTGGAACACACCGGAAATTTTCACCTCCGCCGTCTGCATTCCGGTCGCTTCCTCGACGACGATTCACGGCACGCTTTGGTTTTATTCGAACGCGTATTGTGATTTCGACCAATCGGCACTCGAACATCTGGAAATCATTGCCGGTCGGATCGCCCTCGAACTGGAACGGAAAATGCTGCTCCGCGAAGGTCACGACGGTATGATTCTCAAACGTCAATTGATCGACTCCGAGCATTTTTTGCAAAATCAGCTTCCATCCCCCGTCATCAAACCGAATGACTGGCAGTTGGCCGGAACGACGTTGTACAGCAAACCGTTGGCCGCCACGTTTTACGATTGGCAATCCCTCACGCCGAATCAAACGCTCCTGACCCTTGTTTCGACGGCGGAAAATGTTCCGAGCATCGAATCACAAATGCGCATGGTCATGTTGCAGGCGGAAATCCGAAACATCGGACGCCGGCAACCTTCGATCAAACAGACCGTCCGGGAAATGGAAGACCTTGCGTTTTCACGCCGTGCCGAAAAGAAACCGTTTGAAATGCTTTTCGGCGTACTCGACAAAAGAAAGATGCAGCTTCGCCTTTCATGCAGCGGGGCTTTCGTTTTATTCCGGTTTGCATCCAGGAAAAACGATCCGCAGCACCGTCTCATCCTTCGGCGCATTGATTCCGATTTTGTTGAAATCAAGCCCGAATTGAGCGGTTTTCGAATGTTACGCCTCCAAAAAGAAGAAGGGGTGGTCGCCATTCATCTTCCGCTTGAATCGCACCATCATAATGTGCGAATTCTCGACGCCCTTTTTTCCAAAAGTTTCCTCCTGAAAACCGCCGCCGCGAAACTCGGGGAAAACGCCCTGCAAATCGCGGAGTTTTTCGGGACGTACCTTCAGCAACAGATCACCGGCACCAACATCACCGTGCTTGTCCTGAAGAATGATTGATTTCTTGCGGTCATTGCAATTTGAAGCTGAACACCTCGGTGACGGTTCGCCAGGCACGCTGTCCGAGGGTTTGCGGCTTGACGTGAATTTTCGCGGTGCCGGTCATGCCGACCTTGATCAACTCGTCGTCGTTGTCGAGCATCACATTGACGCGAAACGACGGTTTGCTCGGCTCCTCGACACCATCGCGACTGGTGGTCGTCGGCACTTCCCCTTTTCCTTTCGTTGAAAGCTGCGTCGGAATCGCCCGCATTTTCCGGTATTCGATGTCCCTGACGCGACCGGTAAACGTCTTGCCGGGGAGTTCCTCGAATTTCAGTTCGACCAGTTGGTCTTTTTTAATGAAATCGACTTTTGTTTCGTTGACGATGATGACGATTTCGATTTTTTTCGGATCGCCGACTTCGCAAAACAGCGTTCCCGGCTCAAGCGTTGCCCCGAGATTGCGGGGGTTTTCGAGCGGCGAACCCCACCAGGAGGAAAGCCCCTCATTCGGCATCTCCTGTTTTTGACGCCATTCCGGCGAAACGATCGTCCCGGCGACCGGCGTTCGCAATATCATTTTGTTGAATTCCGCCTGCAACTCTTCTTTTTGTTTTTTGTAATTATCGATTTCCTTCTCTTTCGCGGGAATATTTGTTCCGGCGTTTGGATCGTTGACATCCATTTTTTCGAGATTTTCAAGTTCCTGCCGGGCGATATTTTCTTTCCATTCGACGCTTTTCAATTCCAGTTCCAGTTCCTTGTTTTCGAGCGTTGCCAGTGCCTTGTTTGCCGGAACCGTTTGTCCCGGAGCGACGTGAATCCCGATCAGCGTTCCCCCTTTGGCCGGAATGTAAATCTGTGCGGCGCCGCGCTGCAGCATGACGGTCATCGGGTTGAACACGCAATACGGAAGCGGAAAAAACAGAATAAAGCCGATGACGGCGGCAACGACCGAAAGCGACAGGAAAACACGTAATCGTTTCACTTTGTAAATTCTCCCCGGCACCCAGAAAAACTTGACCATCTGCACCACCGGCATGACAACAAGGCCGTAGAGCGACATGGCCGCAATCAACTGACCGATGATTTTCAACCCGATGGGTTCGAATACCTTGTAAAGGAAAAACAGAATCGACGCCATCACGACCCAACGGTAACAGACCGCCGCAATCGTGTAAACGGCAAACAACATTTGATTGCGTTTCGGCAAAAACGGATCGTCCGGCTGTTCCATGCCGAGAAACCATTCCATGGATTTTTTGGAAAGGATTTTCGTCGCCTTCTGGCGAAGATTCGGAATCTCAAGAATATCCGACAAAATATAATAACCGTCGTAACGCAACAGGGGATTGATGTTGAAAACAATCGTGCTGACCGACGAAATGAACATCACGTTGAGGCACAAATAGTTGAACAGTCCCGGTTGCGAGAACCACCATAAAAACGTGCAGATCGACGCCATCAAACACTCGATGTACACGCCGGCGGCACCGATCATCGCCCGTTTCCATTTGCTCGGGAGCATCCAGGAATCGGAAACGTTGACATACAAACAGGGCGTCAACACAAGGAGCATGACGCCCAGTTCGTGGCACTCCCCGCCGAAATGCTTGCAGGTGATGCCGTGTCCGAATTCGTGAATGATCTTGGTGATCCCAAGCGTGACACTCAACAAAAAAATGTTGTACGGACTGAAAAACTGCTTAAATGCAGGCAATTTCGAACGAAAATAGTCGAATTCGACGACAATGAGCGTAAAAGCGCAAAAACAGATGAAAAGCGTTAAAAAAACGGCAATCGGGTGAAACATGAACCGGAATTTCGGTTCCAGCCAGGTGAACAAACGATCGGGGTCGATCCCTTTGGTGCGAATCGACAGAATATTGCTGAGCGACGCAAAAAACATCTGTTTTTTCTTTTTGTCGCGACGTTTTTTGAGCTGGTGCCCCTGATTCGGCACACCGGCAAGGATCAAACCGCTTTGGTGCAACTGACCGATGAAACTTTGCAGTTCTTCCAGCGTGATTTTTTGGGGCGGAAAGTCTTCTTCGAATTTATCCTTGACTTCGTCGAGGCTTCTTGTTCCGTCAAGCATCCGCATGATGGCGTATTCCTCTTCCTGGAAGCGGTAATACTTCGAGCCGATCGGATCTTTGACGACCCAATAGCTGCGACCGAGGTACTGCTGCTTCTTGCCGACGACATCCGGGCGGACCCGAATCGGCAATTTGCGTGCGGAACTGGAAACGAGACTGTCGGCAAGTGTGACCATGTCAAGGGGGCAGTTATCAGGATACAGGGTGCAGTATTGTGCTGGAAATAAAAATGTAACCGTTCACGAGTTTTGTTTCTCACTACACGGTCACAAGAGGAGGCAGGGGACAGGAATCAGGGGACAGGAATACAAGTCCTGTATCCTGCACCCTGACAACTGCACCCTTACAAATGAATCACCACATCGACAAAATCCCCGTCTTTGAGAACCCAGGAGCCGTTTTGCTGACGATTGGTGACTTCGATTTCGATTTGAAACTCTCTCATGCTGTTAAAAGTGGGGGAAGCGAAGCGGACAAAACCGTCGAAATCCTCGGTATGGCCGTCCGGATTGGTTGCCATGATGGTGACACGTTTGCCGGCGATCTGTTCCTGCGTCAGTTGGGTGCCGTCGATGTTTGATTTGACTTTGAGTTTGTCGAGTTGGGCGATTTTGGCGATTTCTCCGCCTTCGCGGAGATAATCCCCTTCCTGAGCCTTCACATCAGTGACCATTGAGCCATAAGGTGCCTTGATTCTCCGAAGGTCAAGTTGCGTTGCGGCGACGCTGACTTCGGCTTCCTGAATCATCACTTCCGACTGGCGTGTTTCCTGATCCGATATGGATTTTTCGACTTGCAAAGTCGCTTCCGTCACCTGTAACCGTTGAATGTCGATGTCCGCGTCCGGGATCACATTCGGCGTTCTTGCATTGATATCGAGGCTTCGTTGCAGAGTCGCTTGCGCCGTTTTGAGCTTTTCCCGTGCATAGCGAATGTCGATGTCTTTGACCGCTTCTTTCTTGGCGACTGTCAGCTTCGTATTGGCCGCGTTCAATTGTTGTGTCGCATATCTTGAATCGAGCAGGGCGATTTCCTGTCCCTTGAACAGCGTGATCCCTTTGACCAGATCAAGCCAGACCGGTTCCCCGTCGGAACGCTTGACGAGCATCCCTTTTTCGTCGTATTTCGGCGTTTGCAACCGCACGACGATTCCACCGACCGGGGCGCTCAACATGGAAACCTTGTCGAATTCGGTCACCGCCCGTTGAAGTCTCGCGACGCCGTTTTCAACAATCATGCGTGTTTTTTCCCCCGATCCCGCGAAGGCATCCGTGGAAAAAGCGTTTCCCGACATGCCTGACGACCTTGCATAACCATTGGCGTTCGATCGGAAAGGGGCGGTTTGCGGCATGTTCGCCGGCCGTGTTTGCGTCACCGTTGAATTTGATGTCGAAGATGTCGAATCCGATGTCACCGGTTCCGGCACATCTCCGGGCGGCGGCGACACATTTTGCGGCAGCATTTTGCCCTGCGGAATACCATCGGCGTCCGGGTCCGGCGCATTCGTCGTTTGTTGTGTCAACAAGCCCGATGCTTGAAGGTACGTCTGTGGGGCCGGAGACGTTGCAATTGCCGGCAAAACGGGTTGTTGCACCGGATTCGGCGGGGCTGTCGGGGTAACAGGCGATGTCGCAACAGGTGTTTCCCGCCACGAAACGGAACTCAAATCTTCAATTTTCGCCCCGCTCTGCGGGTCGGCAAACTGCATCGCCGAAACCAAAACCAAGGATGGAATAATCATGATAACTAAAAACTAAAAGTGAAAAACTAAACAGTTAAAATCCCTTTACCCAGGGCGTTGCCCTGGGCTGTTATACTCTGCCCTTTCAGGGCGATTTCCCTCAAAACCAGAACAATATTGTTTTTTGCAAATAGGCGATGGCTTCGTGGAACATGACATAGCCGACCGGTTTTTTACCGCAGTAAATTTTTGCGCTCACGCTGACGCCGGGACGCAAATCCTTGGGAAGCTCTTCCGGATTCAGCAGTTGTACTTTGATGAGAACCGTGTTTCCGGCTTCGCTGCGAACCTCGGCACGTTCATGAATCGAAATCACCTCCCCTTTATACGATTTGTCCGGCATCGAAGCGAGGACGAACGACACTTGCAGTTTTTCCCCTTTGGCTTCCAGTTTCCTTTGATACTCAAGCACATGCCCGATTCGTTTTTCGGGCATCTGTAATTCAAGCTGCCACGGACTTGACAGGTCGGCGATTTCCAGGACCTGTTCGCCGCGCCGCAACGGACGGTTTTTCAAGCGGTTTTCGAGATTCCACGTCACGACTTCGCCGGTGATCGGCGCGTAAATGCTCAAGTCCCCCAGTTGCCGGTTCAGCAAGTCCAACTGCTTTTGATACGACTGAATTTGCAGCCCGCTGACTTTGTATTGTGCGGAATACTTCTCCTGATCCGCCGGCGACAATCCGAGTGACGTGCTTTTGGTCAAAATGTCGTAAATCGCACTCCGTTCCCGGATCGATTTTTCGATTTCCCCCTGCAAACTGTTGATTTTCAAGTCAAGATCGGGGCTTTGCAACTGCATCAGGATGTCCCCGTTGTCGATCTTGTTCGGGTCCGCCGAATTCGGGTGTGGCCCGCGAACCGTCGAGCCGTGCGTGACAAACAGTTCGGTGACGTTTCCGTCGGCTTTTGTGTACACCGATGCTTTGGTGGAGGGTTCGAGCGAACCGGGCGTATGCATGTTGAAATCATAAGGCACGAGAAACAAGGCGAAAATCGCCGCAATCACCAGCAACGAAACCGAAATTGTCTTGGGCAACATGCGTGCGGTGAAGAGCAACCTCGACTTTCCGATCAAACGCCAAAGCGGCATGAGGAAAATGCTGTTGTATTCAAGCGAATTTCCCATCGCCGAACAGGCGTGATCGGCCACGATTTCGATTCGTTTGCGAGTGCGTTCCGGAATACGGCTGTCTTCGATTTGCTCGACGATCAACGCTCCGAACGGCGGTTCAGGCTTTTCGCGTTTGTTGTGTTCTTCGTATTCCTGGTCGGCGTCGCCCAATTTCTTGCGAACAAGCGGAAACACGGCCACCATTTTCGTGTGCGATTCGTCGACGTATTCCTCGACCGCCCGTTCGACCTGCGGCGCGAAATTCGACGTGTCGCCGGTGTACCAGACCGGTTCATTGCAACGCACCACCGCCGTCGCCAGCCGTCCGAGCAGCTTGACTGTACTCGAACGCTTGTCGAGCAGGTCCTGTCCGCTCACCGCCTCAATGCGGCATTTGCTTCCCCGCCGCAAGGCAATGCTGACCCGGTCGCATTCGATCAGGCGACGCCCCTCGTTGACGATTGTGTACGCGGTTTCAGTTCTGTGCAAGCTCTTGTGAATCGTTTTGGTGAATTCCTCGAGCTGTGCCCAGAGGTTTTGACGATCACCGAAATTTCGCAACTGCCGATTCTTGTAGTAATCGGACGCCAACCCGGTCATTTGTTCGAGGAACCGCAAATATCCTTTTTGCGTTGTCAGACTCGTGTCGGTCCGCTGTAAAATTTCGATCAGTCCGATCGTTTCAAGTTCCGTTTTGATGACGCCGAACACCAACAAAAATTCGGTCGGATTGCCCGCTTCATCGTCACCCTCCGACACTGTGTGAGCCGGAACGAGGTTGGACTCGCCGGTCCGTAAAATTCGATACAGTAATCGACTGTGACGCTTGTTCGCATCTTCGTTTTCATGCAGCTTCGCCTCACGCATGTTGACGTGGTAGGCCAGTGCCAGAGACCCGTTGTCGTCAAGCGTCCAAAGTGCCCCGCCGACCGCAGCCAACGCCGAAATCACCCGCGGCAAAAACTCGCCGTG
>JGI20166J26741_11789806_pt1 | contig 10239 bp, 9 predicted proteins | sample TergutCu122P5_FD_26741 | JGI IMG/M metagenome (IMG submission 26741) | reverse complement strand
GAAGTACCCGGGCAAGACGAACGAACAGTTCACGGCGCTGCTGCTCAACCTGACGCTCGCGGCGGCCGGCGTGGTCCCGCCCCCACCGGAGGCGCCGGTCCCGGCGCGGCGGCCGTGCGTGCTGGACCCGCTGGCCGGACGGGGCACGACCCTGCTCGTGGCGTGGCGGGCCGGCTGCGACGCGGCCGGCGTCGAGGCGGACGGGGCGGCGTTCGAGGCGATGGCCGCATACGTCACCACGTACCTGCGCCGGACGCGGCGCCACCACCGCGCCGAGACCACGCCCGTGCGCCGCGACCGGCGCAAGCTGGGACGTCGGTTCGACGCCACCTGGCTCGACGCGTCGCTGACCCTGACCGTGTTCACGGGAGACACCCGCGACTCGGCGATGCTGTACGGCAAGCGGCGGTTCGATGCCGTCGTCACCGATGCGCCGTACGGCGTCGTGCACGGCGCCCGCGAGGCGAGCGGGCCCCGGGACCGCTCCCCCGCGCAGTTGCTGCGCGAGGCACTGCCGGTGTGGGCCGGCCAGCTTCGTCCCGGCGGGGCGCTGGGGCTGTCGTGGAACACGTACAGCCTGGCCCGCTCCGACCTGCTCGGTCTCGTGCGGGCGTCCGGTCTCGAACCGTGCACCGGCGGACCGTGGGATCGCCTGGCCCACCGGGTGGACGCGTCGATCGAGCGCGACCTCGTCGTCGCGGTCCGGCCCGCGACCTGACGCCCGCCTGCCCGCCGGCGGGCAGGCCGTAGGCTGGAGGGCATGAGTTCACGCGACGTCTGGCGCTCCGCCGTCCGTCTGGGCCGGCAGGTCGCCGGGCCGGGAACCCGGGGGATCCACCCCGCCGAGATGGCCGCCGCGGTCGCCGGACTGCGGGCGGCCGCCGCCCGGGCGCCGCGGCTGGTCGCCGAGGTCACCCAGCTGCCGGCGGGGACGGGTCCCGGCACCACGCTCGTCGTCGACCGCGACGGCCTCATGTGGGCGAACGCGACCACCATCCGACATCTTCTGGACGAGGCGGGCCCGGAGTTGGCCGGGGTCCTGCCACCCGCCCCGGTGCTGGGTGCCGTCCTGGGCGTGCTGGCAAGCCGGGTGCTGGGTCAGTTCGACCCGCTCGGCGAACAACCGCGGCTGCTGCTCGTGGCCCCCAACGTCGTCCGCATGGAGCGCGTCCTCGACGCCCATCCGGACGACTTCCGGCTGTGGGTGTGCCTCCACGAGGAGACCCACCGGGCGCAGTTCGCCGCCGCGCCGTGGCTGCGCGCGCACCTGATCGAGCTGGCCACGTCGCTCATGGCCGCCGACGCCGACGAGGAACCCTGGTGGAGCGACCTGCCCCGCCGTCTGACGCAGTGGCGCACGGAGCGCAACGCCGACCACGCGGCCACGAGCCTGGGCCTGATCTCGGCCTGGTCGGGCCCCGCGACCGCCGCCGCGCTGGACGGGATCACCGCGTGCATGTCCCTGCTCGAGGGACACGCCGACGTGATGATGGACGCCGTCGGCCCCGCCGTGATCCCGTCGGTCCAGTCGATCCGCGCCGGCTTCAACCGGCAGCGGGCGCGCCGCAACCTCGCCGCGCTGGCCGGGCGGCTCCTCGGACTGGACGCCAAGATGGCCCAGTACGCCGAGGGCGCGCAGTTCTGCCGCCGCGTGTTGGCGATCGCCGACCTGGCGACCCTGAACCTGGCGTTCGCGGCGCCGGCCAACCTACCCAGCCTCGACGAGCTGCGCGCGCCCGACACGTGGGTGGCACGCATCCGCGCGACGGACGCGGGTCGGCTGGATGGCTAGGCGCGCCCTGTGCCCCGCCCAGCAGGCCCTCGTCGGGGCCGTGCGAGCCGGCCTGGAATCGGGACACGCCCGGCTCGGGCCGGACGCCGGTTCCCGCGTACGCGCCGCCTGCTCCGGCGGCGCCGACTCGCTGGCGCTGGCCGCCGCGCTCGCCTGGCACGCCCGGCACACCCCCACGCTCGTCGGTGAGGCCTCCGCGCTGGTCGTCGACCATGGCCTGCAGCCCGGCTCGGCGGCCGTCGCGGCCCGCACCGCCGCTGCCCTGGGAGACCTGGGGCTGCCCGCCACGGTGACACGCGTGCACGTCGACGAGCGCGATCCCGCCGGCCTGGAGGCATCCGCCAGGGCGGCCCGCTACGCCGCCCTGGCCGCCCCGGGCGCCGGCCTCGTGTTGCTCGGCCACACGCTGGACGACCAGGCCGAGACCGTGCTGCTGGGGCTCGCCCGCGGCTCCGGGACTCGCTCCCTGGCGGGCATGCCCGCTACATCGGGCGACGGGCCGCTCTTCGTCCGCCCGCTGCTGGGCCTGCGGCGCACCACGACGCGGCAGGCGTGCGCCGACTGGGGCCTGACGCCGTGGGACGACCCGATGAACGACGACGACCGTTTCGCCCGGGTGCGGGCGCGTGCCCTTCTGCCGACGCTGGAGGCCGCCCTCGGCCCCGGCATCGCGGAGGCCCTGGCGCGCACCGCGACGCTCGCCCGGGCCGACGCCGACTGTCTCGACGACCTCGCCCGGACCGCCCTCGCCGGGCTCGGCGCCCCCAAGGGAACACTGCCGGTCGCGGCGGTGCGGGACCTGCCGCCGGCGCTCGCGTCCCGGGTGGTGCGCGGCTGGCTGGCGGCCTGTGGCGCCGCGACGCCCACGCTCGCGACGACGACAGCCGTGCTCGCCCTCGTCCATGACTGGCACGGCCAGCGCGGCGTCGACGTCGCCGGCGGCACGGTCGTCCGCCGCGGCCCCTCCCTGTCGTGGCAGGCCGGGGCGGATGCCTGAACGGTCGTCTCGGGGCGCGAGGCGACCTGGGGGCCGCCGGTACGATGGGGCCATGGATTCCGCCGATGTGAGGGACGATCTCGACCACGTGCTCTACACGGAAGCCCAGATCATGGCGCGATTGCGCGAGATCGGGGCCCAGATCGACGCCGACTACGCCGGACGTGAGCTGCTGCTGGTCGGCGTCCTGAACGGCGCCGTGATGGTGATGAGCGATCTCGCCCGCGCGATGCGCAGCCACATGCAGATGGACTGGATGGCCGTGTCCAGCTACGGCGCCGCCACGAAGTCGTCCGGCGTCGTGCGCATCCTGAAGGACCTCTCCTGCGACATCCGGGGCCGCGACGTCCTGATCGTCGAGGACATCGTCGACACCGGCCTGACGCTGAACTACCTGCTCGACAACCTGCGCGGCCGCGAACCGGCCTCGGTGGAGATCATGGCCATGTTCCGCAAGCCCGACGCGCTCCGGGTCGATGTGCCGGTGAAGTACCTCGGCTTCGACATCCCGCCGGAGTTCGTCGTCGGCTACGGCCTCGACTACGCGCAGCGGTACCGCAACCTGCGCGACGTCGCCACGCTCGCCCCGCACGTGTACAACTGACGGACGGTTCGTCCGTCAGTCCTGACGGACGGTGCGTTCTCCCACAGGTGTGTTCGGTACGCTGGCGCCATGCTGATTGTGACAACGAACGACATCCCGGGGTATCAGATCGACGCGGTGCTGGGCGAGGTGATGGGCCTCACGGTCCGCAGCGCCAACATCGGCGCGAACCTCGTGGCCGGCTTCAAGGCCCTCGGCGGGGGCGAGATCTCCCAGTACACGAACCTCGTCTACGACTCCCGCAACCAGGTGATGCAGCGCATGTGGGACATGTGCGTGCAGCGGGGCGGCAACGCCATCGTCGCGATGCGCTTCGACACCGGCGACATCGCCCAGTCGTTCTCGGAGGTGTGCGCGTACGGGACGGCCGTCCTCGTCCATCCCATCGCGACGGCGGCCGAGGGCGGCACGGCCCAGTCCATCCACGACGCCACGACCCAGGGGACGCCACCGGCCGCCTGACCGGGACGCCTCAGGCGCTGTCCCGGGCGATGAGCGTGGGCACGAGGATCTCCGGCTCGAGCGTGTGCGGGTCCGCGCCGTCGGTGATCGCGCGCATGAGCATGCGGCTGGCCGCGACGGCAAGCTCGGCCGCCGGGTTGGTGACCGTGGTCAACGGCGGGATCGACGTCCGGGCGACCGCCGCGTCGTCCACCCCCACGACCTTGACATCGTGCGGCACGGATCGTCCCGCCTCGGCCAGCGCCTGCATCGCGCCGACGGCGAGCAGGTCGGACTGCGCGAACACGCCGTCGACGCCCGCGTCGCGCCGCAGGATCGCGCGCATCGCATTCACGCCACCCTGCAAGGTGAACGGCGCATGCTCCAGCGGCCCGCCGACGCGGCCGGCGGCGTCGAGGGCCTGGTGCCAGCCGGCGGTGCGGTCCATCACCGGCGTCATGTCGCTCGGGCCGGCGAGGCAGGCGATGCGCGCCGCCCCCCCGTCGAGCAGGCGCTGGGTCGCCAGACGCCCGCCCGTCACGTTGTCGACGTCGACGTACATCACCGACTTGTCGGCGCGCACCCAGGGGCGTCCGACGAACACCGCGGGGATATCGTTGTCGGTCAGCAACTGGCTGATCGCCCCGCTGCGGTGGTGGGACACGATGATCGCCCCGTCGACGTAGTCGGGCCGCAGGACGCGCGCGTTCTTCACCGCCGGCTCGTCGGGGCGGACGATCACAAGGATGAGCTGGTACGGCGTCGTGTGGAACGCCTCGGACACGCCGACGATCATGCCGGTGAGGAACGGGTCGGCGAGCACGAGCGCGTCCGGCTCCGGGATCACGAGCGCGATGGCCTCGGTCCGGCGCCCGGCGAGCGTCCGCGCGGCCTGATTGGGGGCGAACCCCAGCTCCCGCGCGGCCAGCCGCACCCGCTCCCGCGTCGCCGACGCGGCGGACCCGTCACCGCTGAGCGCACGCGATGCCGTCGCCCGCGACACCCCCGCCGCGCGTGCCACATCGTCCAGTGTCACCCGTGGATTGGCCACCGCTTCCCCTCTCAGGTCACGTGGGCGCGGACGCCAGCCCGGCGCCATCAGCCCTTGACGGCGCCCGCCATGATACCCGCCACGAGTTGCTTGCCCGCAGCGAAGAACAGCAGCAGCAACGGCGAGATGATCAACGTGACGCCGGCCATGATCACCGTGTAGTCGGTGAAATGCCCGCCGCGCAGCGTACTCATCGCGACGGTCAGCATCGCCTTGTTGTTCGAGCCCAGGATCAGGAACGGCCAGTAGTAGTTCGTCCACTGGGCTACGAACGTGAACAGGAACAGCATCGCCGCGACCGGCCGCGCGGCCGGGACGGCGACGTGCCAGAACGTCTTGATCATCGAGCAGCCGTCCACCTGGGCGGCCTCGATCAGTTCGTACGGCAGCGCCTGCTCCAGGTACTGCTTCATCCAGAACACGCCGAACGCCGTGACCAGGCCCGGGATCGCGACGGCCGGCAGCTTCGAGAACAGCCCAAGCTTGGACATCAGGATGTACAGCGGCACGACGGACAGCTGCGTCGGGATCGCCATCGTCGCGATGAGGAATCCGAACAGCGGCCCGCTCCCCCGGAAGCGCAGCTTCGCGAACGAGTAACCGGCGAGCATCGCGAAGAACACCACGGACACCCCGCAGATCGTCGACACGAGCAGCGTGCCCCACAGGGCGTGCCAGTAGCGCATCTCGGAGAACGCCTTGGTGAGGTTCGACCACAGGATGCCAGGCGACCCCGTGCCGAAGCTGCGGGAGCCGTACATGTTGTCCGTCGTGACCGAGGCGATCTGAATCGCGTAGTAGATCGGGAACACCGAGATCAGGATCACCAGCGACAGGAAGGCGTAGCTCGGCGCGCCCGCGCGGCGGCCCTCGCTCGTCAGGTTCAGACGGCGGCGCCTCCGGGGCCCGGGCGCGGCCACGACGGTGGAACTCATCGGGCACCTCCCGTCGAGGCAGCATCCGCCGGCCGCGTCGCCCCGGGCCGACGCCGTGACCGGCCCGGCTCGCGGGGCACGTCGGGACCCGCGATGCGCCGCGTCAACGCGAAGTTGAGGATGACGAGCACGATGACCAGGAGGAACAGCAGCCACCCCATCGCGGCGGCCCGTCCGAGCCCGGCGTTGTTCTGGGACATGAAGCCCGTCCGCCACAGGAACTGCGTGATCGTCAGGTACTGCTGCGAGCTGCCGCCGAAGTTGGACGACGGGGAGAACATCTGCGGCTCGTCGAAGATCTGCAGGCCGCCGATCGTCGAGGTGATGATCACGAAGACCAGCGTCGGGCGCAACTGCGGGATGGTGATGAACAGCAGCTGCCGGATGGGGCTCGCCCCGTCCACCTCCGCCGCCTCGATCAGCTCGCTGGGAACGGCCAGCATCGCGGCGAGCAGGATCAGCGCGTTGTACCCGGTCCACCGGATGTTCACGATCACGGCGATCGCGATCCAGGCGGCCAGCGGTTTCGTGTGCCACGCCACCGTGGGCAGGTGGAGCGCCGACAGCACCGTGTTGGCGAGGCCGAGGTTGTCGGAGAACACCTGGGAGAAGATGATGGCCAGGGCCATCGGCGCAAGCACGTACGGCAGCAGCACACCCATTCGCCAGAACGTGGCACCGCGCAGCTTCGCGCTGAGCACGTACGCGATGGCCAGGGCCAGGATGAGCTGCGGGATGGTCGAGATCAGGAAGATCGCGCACGTGTTGCGCAGCGCCGTCCAGAAGTCGGGCTGGTGGAGCACCCACAGGAAGTTCGCGTACCACGCTGGCGCGTTGCCGATGGACGGGCACGTCAGGCCGCACACCGCCACGCCCTGGTCGCCCATGGCGACGTTCCACTGGCGCGTCGAGATGTACGCCATGAAGACCAGCGGGAACAGGCCCACGAGCGCGAACATGAGGTAGAACGGCGAGATGTACAGGTACGGGGAGACCCGCCGGTCGATCTTGTGCCAGCGCGCCGAACGCCGCAACCGCGCCTCGCGCTTCGGGTCGGACCCGATCAAAGACGGGGCCGGGATGCGCGGTGACGTCACTGAACCTGGGGCCACGCCTCATCCTCGCACATACCGGGCTTCCCCTCACTCCTCATTGAGCCGGGCTTCGTTGATGGGCCCGCCCAGGGGCCGGCCGATGCCAGGACCCCTGGGCAGTGCCCCGCTCTACGTCGGGATCAGGACAGTGCCTTCACGTCGCTGGTCCACTGCGTCCACGAGTCCGCGGGCGACATCGACTTGTCGACGTCGACGCGGTTCAGGGCGTCGGCCATCTTCGACTGGATGTCGAAGTACTTGGACCCCTTGTACGGCACGACCGACACGGCCGCCGCGCGGTTGGCGAAGATCGTCCCGACCGGCGCGTTGTTCAGGAAGGGGTCGGTCTTGCCGGCGACCGCCGGATCCTTTGCCGCCGTCGGCGAGGACGGGTAGTTGCTCGCCGCCGCGAACACGGCCGCCTGCTGTGCCGGGGCCGTCAGCCACGCGACGAGCGCCTTGGCCGCTTCGATGTTCTTGCCCTGCGTGGGGACGACCAGGTACGAGCCGCCCCAGTTGCCGCCCTGACCGGCCTTGATGCCCGGGAAGACATCGGCGATGTCCCAGCCCTTGAAGTCCGCGCCGGCATTGTTCTTGATGTTGTTGATGATCCACGCGGGGCACAGGCTCACGGCGAACGACGTGTTGTCGGTCGCCTTGAACGCCGCGTTCCAGCTGTCGGTCCACTGCTGCAGGCCGGCCGACTCCTTGTCGGTGATGGCCGCGGTCGTCACCTGGTCGTACAGCGCCCTGATCTGCGTGTTCGTGGCCGGGTCGATGATGTTGTTGTCCTTGTCGATGTAGGAGTACTGGACCTGGTTCACCATGCCCTGGTACACCGCCGCCGACGAGTCGAAGAACGCCTTGCCGCCGGACTTGGCCACGTACTCCTTGCCCGCCGCGAAGAAGCTGTCCCACGTGGCGTTCGCGCCGCCGAGCCACGCCGCCACGGACGCCCGGTCGGACGGGATGTTCGCCGCCTGGAGCAGGTCGGCGCGGTAGCAGATGCCCTCCGGGCCGATGTCGGTGCCACCGCCGAGGACCTTGCCGTCGGGTGTCGTGGCCATGCCGGTCTTCCACGGCTGGTAGTCGTTGGCGGCAAGAGCCGACTTCAGGTCGACGAACTTGTCGGGTTGAGCCATGATCGACGGCATCCAGTCGACGTCCACGGCCTGAATGTCGTACGCCCCGGTGCCCGTGCCGATGGCGGTGTTGAAGGCCGCCCGGGCGTCGTCGGAGGTCGCCGCCACGGTGGCATTGATCTTGATGTTCGGATGCTCGTTCATGTACTTCGTGTACAGATCGGCACCTTGCATCGTCGGCGACGACTTGTCGTAGCCGAAGTTGTTGAACGTGCCGATCGTGAGCGTGATCTGGGATCCGGTGCTCGTCGTGTTGCTCGGGCTGCTGCTGCAGGCGCTCAACATCAGGCCGGCAGCCAGCAATGTGGCGCCGATGCCCAAGACGCGCCTGGTGGATGTCCTCTGCATTCGTGACTCCTTCGTCTGATCGCCGCCCCGTGTCGGGGTGCGGTTCGCGTCTTCGCGGTTCGTCCGCGATGGGATCGCGCCTCGCAGCGGCCTGGGCGACTGAGTGGAAGCGCTTCCACGAACTAGCTTGGCCCTTCGCGGCGCCCGGCGCAAGTCCGGCGGGTCGTGGTTACCGAATTGTTACGTTCGGCATGTCAGATGCCGGAAAGGAACCGCTGGTACCACAGCGCGGAGTCCTTCGGCGTGCGCACCTGGGTGGCGTAGTCGACGCGGTACAGCCCGAACCGCTGCGAGAAACCGAAGGCCCACTCGAAGTTGTCCATGAGCGACCAGGCGTAATACCCGGTGACGGGCACGCCGCGACCGATGGCGGCACTCACGGCCTCCAGGTGGTCGCGCAGGTAGGCGACGCGGGCCGGATCGTGCACGGTGCCGTCGGCGCCCACCACGTCGGGGAACGCCGACCCGTTCTCGGTCACCACGAGGTCCAGGTCGCCATAGCGGGCATGGACCTTCACCAGCAGGTCGGTGAGGCCGGCGGGTTCGACCGACCAGCCCATCGTCGTGAGCGGCGGCCGCGGCGCCACCCAGCGGGCACCCACCGCCCCCGGCCAGGGGTTCGGCGCCTCCAAGGCCCCGACGGACGCCGCCAGGTAGGCGGGCGCGTAGTAGTTCAGGCCGAGGAAGTCCAGCGGAGCCTGGATCCGCGCCAGGTCGCCGTCGGCGACGAAGTCCCACGTGGCGACGTCCCGCGTCACCTCCCGGGTCAGCGGATCGTACCGGCCGGCCAGCATCGGCTCGGTGTAGATCCAGTTGCCGATCGCGTCCACCCTCCCGACGGCCGCCTCGTCGTCCGGCGAGTCGGTCGCCGGATAGAACTGGTGATAGTTGACGACGACGCCGACCCGTCCCGCGCTGGACGCCCGCAGCGCGGGCACGGCCAGCCCGTGGGCCAGGTTCAGGTGGTGGGACGCCCGCAGGCCCCCCTCCGGGCCGCGCCGGCCGGGCGCGTGGACGCCCGAGGCGTACCCCAGCATCGCTATGCACCACGGTTCGTTCAGCGTCGCCCAGTCGGCGACGCGGTCGCCCAGTTCACGCGCCACCAGGTCGGCGTAGTCGGCGAAGCGGAACGCGGTGTCGCGATCCAGCCATCCGCCTTTGTCCTCCAGCGCCTGCGGCAGGTCCCAGTGGTACAGCGTGACGAACGGACGGATTCCCAAAGCGAGCAGCCCGTCCACCAGCCGCGAATAGAAGTCGAGCCCCGCTTGATTGGCACGCCCGACACCGGCGGGCTGGATACGGGGCCAGGCGATCGAGAAGCGGTACGCGTCGACGCCCAGCTCCGCGAGCAGGTCGAGGTCGGTCTGGAAGCGGTGATAGTGATCGCACGCCACGTCGCCGGTCGCGCCGTCCGCCACGGCGCCCGGGGTGTGGGTGAACGTGTCCCAGATCGACGGCCCGCGTCCGCCCTCGCCGACCGCCCCCTCGATCTGGTACGACGCCGTCGCCGCCCCGAACGTGAAACCGTCCGGAAACCCTTCGCGTGTCATCTCTCCTACCTCTCCGTCCGCTCAGGCTGCTTCCCACGCCACGTCGACCGTCGCCCCGGGCGGGGCGATCGGCACGGTGTCGCCGTCGACGTCCGCCCCGTCCACGCGCAGCCGGCCCACCGTGGACGTGCCGGAGCCCGTCACGCGAATGCGGTAGGTCGCGCCCCGGAAGCGCCGTGTCACGGTGTAGTCGCCGAAGCCGGCGGGCATGCGCGGGGCCACGACGAGCCCGTCCAGGCTGGGACGCACGCCGAGCAGCCAGCACGTCGCGGCGTGCCACGCCCA
>JGI20166J26741_11789695_pt1 | contig 10240 bp, 8 predicted proteins | sample TergutCu122P5_FD_26741 | JGI IMG/M metagenome (IMG submission 26741) | reverse complement strand
GACTACATTGAAGGACAGTAAAACTTCGAAACATGTATCTATTTTGTATCAGTTGTAAATAAATAGTTGCCACTATCAAAGTTCCAACCCTCGTATAATACGCTGCATGTTTCCTGTAGGGCATGTAAAAAAAAGTTTATTAGTTTAGCCGGTATTCGAGTAGGGATTTGATTCCGGACGTTCCAGATACTAGTCAGGGGTTTTCACCCACTTGAGGACTTGAGGCTTGGGGTTCTGAGCCCTAACAATCCAAATCTCTCTGCCCGCCCTTAGGCCAAATTAACTACCTTCATGGCTCCGACCGTTCTTGATTGTACGAGTAATAGTCACTAGGCTGTTAATGAAATGTGAGCGCCTTCGATAGAGCATGTAGGTTTACTGGTGTACATGAATGTTCCCATTCCTGAGCCAGACGATTGGAGTGAATACACACCCTGTCTCGATAAGAACTGTTCTGATATTAATCCCCCCACACTTGTTAGGGTGTTGGAAAGTGTCACTGCCTTCAGTGTTTTACCGAAGTTTGGGATTCCTCTTTAGTCTGTGTCACGTTTGCAGCGTGCGGCAACCGCAGGAATGAGACGCCGTGTGTTTATAATTCCATGTCTTCACCTACCTGTCTTCGTCTTCCCCTATTCTGCCTGCAAGTTCTATCTTTTTCTGTATGCTGCCATCTCTTCAGCTGCAGTATCGACCTGCAGTTTTATCTCGTATGCTCATATGTATTTCTTGTTTGAGTCCGTCTGCGAGGGTCTTAAGTTCTTATTTCTGTTCGTTCTTCTTGTCGTCCCTTTTGTGTTTCATGCAACCGTATATTACTGCTCTTTTGGAGTCTCAATGTGCTAGCTTGTGTGTGAACATTATGTTGTAACATCTCCACTTACCTAAAAAATATTACATGCCCCCTTTTTGTCTAGAATGAACAGTATCAGTAATTTAATTTCGGCGTGTTGGTAATGAAGAATAAATCACCGAAGTTAGGGATCTAGAAATTTGTATGTAGGTAGATCATAAGCGTGCTGATCATGTGTGAAGTATTGTTTATCAACAGATAAGCCTACCGACATGACGAGGGTGAGAAATATTTTGACATTACATCGGGCAAATTAAACGTCGTTGGGATCTGTGCTGATGGAAATTTGTCACTTATTATTATTATTATTATTATTATTGTTATTTACTAGCTGTCATCTATTTGTACTACTTTTTATAATATGCTTGATGCTCAACTGTGTCTTCATCCTGAGCTCCTACCTTGCACTGTATGTTGTATTAGGTGCTCGATGATCACCCCTTTCCTCGGCTCAGCGCGTATCTCACAGGGAACCAGGGTGTGATGCAGTCCCTCACACTAAAGACAAAACATGTAGGAAGACTTGTCTCGTTCTAGCCTCACGGAATAGACTGACGCGTTTGGCAAAAGAAATTTCGCTTATTCTTCCTAGAGCTTATTTTTTTTTCTGTGCAGTTAACCCCTAGGATGTAAGTACAGTTCGCGGTTCTTTTACGTTCTGTTTGCAATATGGCATAGTATTCGCAGTAACATCAATACAACGTTTATATATGCAATAAATAAAATACTCTGCGCTCAGATACTTAGAAAATAACTTAATTTGCTGCACATTTTAAAGTTTCCTGAATGCACGTGTCTGTATAATTTCTCGGTAGCCACTGCTGGTCCACTAAGCTCTGCCTTGTTTTGTTTCCGTCTGCGACATGTCAACTGCTAGGGGCGTGCGGGCTGCAGTGGGTTAATAGACTTGAGGTTAGGCCGCACAAGTATAAAAAGAGGAGAGGCGTGATCGTCATAGTACCATGATATCGTCAATGCTTTCGGTAAAATAATATATTTTTTAAATGCAAATCTACATAAAAAAAATCTAGATTAGATTGTCCAGGTACTGGTCTAAAGTCTCACCTCCAATCATAAGCTTTTCCAGAAAACGTGGCAACTCGCATTTAGGTAGGTTTCACCCTTTCACAGGCCACGAAGACCCTTAGGGAGAGTAGAGGTATAGCTCTACTTTATTTTAGACCTCGGCAGTAGAAGGGGGTGAGGGGTCAGCGTCACACCCCGGCCGCACCTTACCCCCGGGAAAGCCCCGGTACCCATTGTACAGGAGGCTGGGTGGGCCTCAGGTCCGATCTTGACAGGTGCGGAAAATCTCGCCCCACCGGGATTCGATCCCCGGGCCGTCCAGCCCGTAGGCAGTCGCTATACCGACTACGCTACCCGGCCCACGGCAACTCGCATTTGCCTGTAGATAATTATTGTCAGGTTTAAAGTTTTGCTGTGATTTCGCTTTCATTATTGACCACAAATGGTATCCGTTAAACTTGACGTTTCGGTGCTCATGTTTCTTTTTACGAGTGGAAACAGTTGTTCACACAAATGTGTTCTACTAAACATTGCACATACTCGTGTTTGGCGAGCGGATCGGATTGTTGTTGTACTTCGATGTGCATATGAGTACGTTAAAAAACTTGGCACTTCAGCGCCACTGTTTTTTTTTTCACTACTGAATCACAGTGCAATTCTGTCGGTTCCATGTGTGTATCTTCAACCTTTTTATGAGCTTCAGAATGATAAGCTGCACTGAACATGGCAAATCTTATTTCTTTATCTAACCTTTTCTGTAGTAGCAGATGATCTCGCTGTAGAGGTCGCTGTCTTAAAGTCGAATTCCGTGATAACGTCACGAAATAGAATTTCGTGTCGTTATAAACGGGTGTCATAACCGAGTAGTATAATGTTATGGTTAGCAGTGAGGAATTAACCTTTTGGAGCCGGAATTTTACATTTAAATTTTAGCACATCCTGTAGGTAAAATGCGAATGATACAGGAACCAAACAAGGAAGCATTATGAAATAAACGGCATTTTGAAGACAAAAAAACGGAGATTATGTAGCATGTTTAAAATATTCATTATTTCATATTTATTGAATAAATATTTAAAATGTAGCGTCTGGAGGTTAGCGCTGCGGTACGACATATACATATATGTCGTTAGGTTTTAAAAGGTTAATTGGAACCACCGAACATCTGACGTTATAAACGAGGTGTCGCTTCAACCGATGTCGCTATAACCGGGTTCGACTGTATTGACATTATAGTTATTTCTCTCCGATTTTAACCAAAATTGGAATATGTCGACTACTTTTAATGAAAATATCATTTATGAAATTTTCTGATACGTGCCGACGGACATGCAGACATGACAAAGCTAGTGGTCGCTTTTGCGGTTTTGCGAGTGTGCCTAAAAATTATACGCCCTGTAAACCTATTTTCTGACCGCCTGTCGAAGGTATTCTCCTGCTGTGTTAGCCTACAACTGATTTTTCGTCTCCAGAATAGGCAGATATTAAGTGGCCTTATTGAACCTTTCTATTGTGGTCGCTTGAACTATGACACCTTCCTAGACTGCACGGGGTCATAAGCAGAAAACCGCAGTCCCAGCATTCACCGACCTCAAATATCATTTTATAGTAGCACGTATACTGACACCTAACTTGGAGGCTTCTGGTTAGAAGCATGCGGCCAGTTAAGCCACATGAACTGTCACTTGTAATTCTGCTTCGTATCCTGTCACTGTGTTTATTGCCAGCCAATAATTAGTTGTCCGCATGTCGCGTCTGGCTGTTTGATTTTCTACCTGTGCTGTGTACTTGCTCAGTTGCTTGTAGTTGTGCTCTGTGGTCTGACAAACATTCTCTTTGCATTTTGTTACTGAATATTTCCAGGAAATCTGTCGCGACTGAATATAGCAACAAATATGCGAAAAGATTCATTCATTCATTCGTTCATTCATTCCGTAGTCTGTCTTACATGTCCATAGCCTCTTCTGAGGCGAGTTCTCCACAGATTCCGATCTCGTGCTTCCTATTTAAATTTCCAATATTTTCTCGTTTTCTTAAGGTTATCCTGTAGCTGTATACGTCTCCTCCCTCGTCTTACAGTCACTTCAACGTTTCCTTCTATCTTTCTTCCAACAGTGTGTTTCAGAAGGCCGTTCCTACGCAAGATGTGACCAGTCCAGTTACCCTTCCTTCTTTTTATTACATTTCTCACACGGTCGGTCCGACTGATGTCCATCTATCTCGAGCACCACATTTCAAAGCTTGCCAGGTATTTCTGATCTACTTTCCGAAGTGTCCAAGTTTCAGCACAACACAAAGCTCTGTTCCAAATGAAGCACTGTACTATTTTCTTCCTTAAATCTTAGTCCACTTTGCTGGTGACAAGAGCCTTCTGCTTTTTGAACGCTGCTTCTGCCGTGGCAAACCTGGTTTTAATTTCACGTGTACATCTTGCATCATTTGTTTTGATGCTCCCAAACCAGTTGATATAATCCACATTCTTCGGTTGTTTTTGATTTATCATAATCTTTGCTGAGAATGGTTGCCTGGAGATTCTCATTACCATAGCTTTTTCCACATTCATTTCCATTCCATAGAATCTTCCAATTTAATTTAGTCTACCAACCATGCCCTGTAGTACCGTTTGTTCCTGAAACAGTAGCACAGTGCCATCCATATATTTCACAGTGCGAATATGTGAGAGTTGAATTTGCACAGCCATCCAGAATCTTTGGCTTATAAAGAAAGTGAAACGCTGAAACGGCGTTCAAGACCTGTAGGTGTATAGTGAAGGCGACGACTGGAGAAGTATTGTACTGCTGACCATATGTGTAGAATCGTGTGTGGGCTGTGTAAACAGGGTATAGCCTATGCGCAGGCGCGTGACTTGAACTCAGTTTGATAGAACGATTGTCACGTTCTAAATTGCCAGAAAATGTTTCATCGACATAAGTAGAATAATATTCTGTACATCATTTCGAGCAACATTTAACAGTTGTGGGCCATTTAAACCCTGAAGATGGCAGCATGTTTTTCTCCGAAATGTTGGTAAGCGCCTGCCTTACGGCTTGGTGTACCGCGTTATTAAATCTTAACAGTCATCGACATACTTGGGAGTTTCGATTAAAGCAGGCCAATGTTCAGGATATGCGGTCCCTTTAAGGGGAATTTGCAATATATTGATTTTTCTGTACAGTCGAAGTTTATTGACCTTCAAAGCAGTGACAGACCTAAGCCAAAATCCGAAGGAGACCTGGCGAGGTCATACGTCTGTCGAAAACAGCTGTCCCAGTCAATGGCTTAATACATTTTTCGTATGAATATGGATACGAATGTATTTACAATCTTGTTTTATCGTCTATGTTGTAAGGTTTATTATGAAATTTGATAAATACTCGTGTATTTCCTAATTAACACGTTCATCGATATAAAGCGAAATCTTGTTTGTGGAATTAATTCTGCTCTTTTTGTTTTCAGGGAAACGCGATGAACTAGTGTCACCATCCAGTCGCCTTATGGTTGGACAACCCTTCATTGGTGGAACTGGGATGTTCTCTCTCCTCCATAAGGTGTCGATTTCTTGAAACATCTGTTGATAGCGATCACATGTCTTGTTTGGTCTTGATTATTCTGAATTCTTCAACAGATAATGACGTGGTATATACAGATCAGTTGTTTGATTCAAATAATATGGACTTGATTGACTGTAATGTAAATGACAAAGCATCATGGCAGAACGGAATGAAATTCTTGCAACTTCGCTTGCTGCTCGTGTGGGTACTGCATCTTGTACAAAGCAGTTTCAAAAATAACATAGCGAACACATGGCACTTGAGTAGCGGATAGTACATATCTGACCTCCACGTGGTCACCATCGACATAACTATTTGTTCCACCCCGGCACCGAGGCGTGTATCCCGGCATAGGGAGATCGGTGTTTCTCTGTAGCCAGGAAGTGACAACTTGCTTCACGTCGGCGTCTGTTGCAAATCGCATGGAAGTCAACTGATTCTTCAAGGGTTCAAGGAGATGGAAGTTACTGGACGCAAGGTCGGGGCTGTGGGTTGGGTGGTCCGTAACCTGGCAGTCGTAGCGTCGTGACCGGCTAGAAGTGCCGTTTGGCAATGTGCGACCCAGTGACCCAGTGTTTTCCATCTCTTTGGTCAATTTACGAAGAATGTGGCTGTCAAGCGATTTGCAGTAGACGCCGATGTGAAGCAGGCTGTCACCTGGCTACATACACTTCTTCTACGCCTTGGTGCCATGGTGGGAGCAAAATTTTCAATGTCGGTGGTGACCACGTGGAGATCTGACCTGTACCATCTGCTAGCCATGTGCCTTGTGTACGTCCGAGTCATAGTAAGTTCCCGGTATCAGTTCGTTTGTTTGTTACTTTATTTTTTGAAACTTTTTTGTAAGACGACACACAACCACACATGCACTTTTTTTGGCACGTGTGTGAAAGACGTTTAGTTGGCTTATATTCGTATTGTCTTGTCTTTTCAGTTTTATCATTGTACTTTTGTGATTTCAGTTTTCTCGCACGTAACCGCAACTCTCTCCACACATGTATTGTTCATATTGTTGCATTATTGGTATTGTTTCTTCATGCTGTTGTGAACATAAAAATAATATATGGTGCACAGTACAAGATGTACAGCTCTTGATACAATTCTGTCTGCTCTCCTAATAGTGGCTACCGCTTAGGTCTATATTTCTTCCTCAGCACTTTGGTCTGAAAGAGTCTGTGGGGGTTTTGAAGTTCTGTTGGCCGTGAATATGAAGACTGTAGCCTTCTGGGATGTAAAACCATGAGATTTTTTAGAAGGACGAAAGCAGCTTGATCCCCCGAAAGGTTGGTTCCTGTGTACCAAACCACACGTTGTAATAACTCAAAATACCGAAATCTTTACCCGGAATGTATGTCTTTGTCAGGGTGAGATTCCAAGTTTCAAACGCTTACAAAACAGCTGGTAATATTATAATATTGCATATCCCATCTTTACTTTTGTAGAGTCAGCGGGTTTGATGCCATTAACATCTTGAAAGTGCTGAAAGTAACTTCATGAAGTTTAGTATTGTGGTGTTTCAGAATTTTTTTTTGGGGGGGGGGGGGGGAGTGGAGGGATTGTTTCCAATTTTGGTTAAAGTTACATTTTACATGTACGACGTGCGTTTTTGCGCACATCACGATTGTAACTCGTACATAATTCACGCGACAACACACGTTATAGACCGAAATATGACAGAAATTTCATACCTATTGCACATCTCCATTGTCTTATCGTTTCAGATATAATTATACAAGAAGGAGCGAACGCCCCATAATTGTTACGCTTTATGTATGTATGTCCTAACTTTTTTTTTGTGTTTTGTTGACCGTGTATCTCGATACATCTGTGTAATAAAAGCCAACTTGATGCACTATTTATCCCCAGTTTATTTCGTCAATCAACCTGTACATGTTTCGGGCATATTAGTAGCCCAACATCAGGAGGTTTACTGTGTATATATATATATATATATATACATACATACACACAGTATACCTGTATATGTTTCGGGCATATTTGTAGTCCATCATCAAGATATATATATATACAGTATACTTCGTGATGATGGACTACAAATATGCCCGAAACATGTACTGGTTGATTAACAAAATAAACTGGGGATAAATAATGCATCAAGTTGGTTTTTATTACACAGATTTCCTAACTTGTTCTCTTTTAAAAAAATGAGAGATAGAACAATTCCATATGTTTGCAGGCTCATGTACATTATAGAGACCACGTTAGCTACTGTCGTGACCACCAAATTCACAATGATCTATCCTCTGCATATGTACAGAGTAGCTGTGGGTGCCAAACAGTCTCTTACATGAAGACTGCTATACATATTATATAGTGTGGTGATTCACGATGCAAAACGTATGAACTAGATAAGGGAGAAGATCAGTTTCCTAGAATATATACTCATCACTTTATGTATGTGACACAGTACGTAATTCTATTGAAAATGATTATGTTGCTGTCACAAGGGATACATCTGTGAATTGTGAATGGACAACAGAACGGAACGACTACTCAGCGATGTATTGAAACCGGCTTAACCATTTGAGCGGGTTCGCAGTTCTGAAACAAAGTTGGTAATGTGTAGTCCTGGAAATGCAACCGGCTGTAATTAGCGTGCACACCGGTACGACACACCTTAGCTAGCAGTCCATGCTTTCACACATACTGCACACAACATGTGAAGCGTGAAACAGAGTGCAAATTTCATGTAAGAAAACATTTCAAAGTTGAGTTCGTACCAAATAGAAGATCTTACTCTTTCAAAAACCGATGGGATTATGATGTTTATTGTGAGGAGCACAATAAACATAATTTACTCTGCGTTCAAACAGGTGGTACGTACAGAAACCACGTCGCTTTCAAGGATTAAAGGCTTCTAATATATTTGTGGGCATGCATATAAGGCAATATTACAAACCATTTTTTTAGACGGTCATATATATATATATGTGCTGTCTCTCTCTCTCTCTCTCTCTCTCTCTATATATATATATATATATAGTACACCACCATTTCGCCTGTGTCGCAACAGCCCAAGTTAGTTTTAGGTTGCCTTATTTTTGAGGTTTCTAGATCACACACAATTGGACGCACGCACACTCGGTAGGACTCCTCTGGACGAGCGATCAGCTCGTCCAGAGGCCACTACTTATAACACAACAAACACAAGAGACGAACATCCATGCCCTCCATGGGATTCGAACCCGCAATCCCAGAAAGTGAGCGGCCGCAGATCTACGCCGTAGGAGGCGCGGCCACCGGCATCGGCTGAAGCACCACCACTGTTAGGGAATCATAATTATACTGATCACAAAGGGCTATTATTTTCTTTTAGTGCTTGGGAATGTGTCACTAAGGAAAATGTTTGGACGTACGGGAAAGGAAGTAATGGGAAGGTGGAGGAAATTAAGTGCTGAACAACCCTACAATTTCTATTTGCCATATATTATCTTGGTGATCCAATAAAGAATGAGATGGGCAAGGTCTGTAGCTTGGATGAGAGAAGAGAAACAACTACAAAATTCTACTTGCAAAACACAGCAAAGAGTTCACGTGGAAGAACTAGGCGTAAATGGGGAGGTAATATTGAAATGGATCCTAAATAGTGTGGAATGTGGGGACTGGATTTATTGGGCTCAGGGAAGTTTCCGGGTGGCGGGCCAAGGGATTTATGGCTACTGGCGTCTCAGGAAGCATGGAACCGGTTCTCAAACATAATCTTGGAAGTTGATAAGACTGGAGAGACACAGAACACCTGGCCATCCGCATACGTTGCGTGCCAAGAGCAGTGGCTAGCTTTCCTGTGTGAAGCGGTAACCATGCCCGCACGCCTGCAAGGCTGGTCTTCGCCTCTGATCCCCCAGCACAGCAAGTGCTCGTGTCCTTTGGAACGTGGGCTTCGCAGTCCCCCTCAGCAAGTCCACTTCCCAGCCGGCTTCATTTCGGTCACAGACTGTCTCTAGTGCATACTGACGCACGATGCAGGTTGATGCAATCAACGCAGGGGTGTGCAGGGCGTACGGAGCAACTGAACACTTACGCCCCCTTTGCAGCCAGATCAAGCGCACAGTAGCATATGTGCCTTTTGTTGTCCGTTTGTCACCACATTGTGTTAGCTATAATAACGAGGGTAATAAACTGCCGTCAACACAAGCAGTAATAAGCAGTAAGTGTTATTTATTTAATTTCGCAATATGTTTCGACCTCAGAGGGCCATCTTCAGATCAGTAATATAAAATACACAAAAGAAACTGTGTGCAGTTGTATGAAGTTTTGAATTGAGGGCTCATGTTTTAGAGTTTTGTAAAATACATTTTGCTGTGTCAAATCAATTATACATAAGAAAAGGTTAAAAGGCTACAGTGGTTTAATACTTTTACAACACTGTTAGGATTTAACATACGTATCATATCGGAAGGGCACTGGAAAAGACGGCCGAAGCATAAATCCGAAAACTCAGTTTTGTGTAAATGAGTAATGGATCAGGCGTTTCTTTTTATGTTTGTATCTTTCATCGTCATCAGCAACAGCAACAGCAGGTGGAGGGTGTGGGCCATCCCAGGGCGATTCTGTCGTTTGGTTTATCTGTATTTCCTTTGGTCCACCTACGTTTCTTCAGCAGGTTTCGAAGGATCGAACCTTGAAGATGAGGACGCCACTTTCCCTCGAAACGTCAGGATCCGACAGCTCGCTGATGCAGCCTCATATAACAGAAGGGAATCCTCAGCTACACCGCTGCGAAAACCTCACGACTGGCATAGATTTTGTAAAAATGTAAAATTGCTAACGTCTATCATTTGGTCCCCCC